>JAESFX010000082.1_pt1 | contig 140537 bp, 99 predicted proteins | sample 9269501 | NCBI WGS metagenome assembly JAESFX01 (sample SAMN14515570, study PRJNA621655) | algae metagenome | isolation source: Desmonostoc geniculatum HA4340-LM1 and co-occurring heterotrophs from cave... | place: USA: Maniniholo cave, Kauai, Hawaii | collected 2009-07-28
TAGGGGACGTTTCCAGCAACACCGAAACGTCCCCTGGGTTAAAAGGGATGTCATCGGGGTCAGGTTCCTCCTGGGTCAGATTTTGTTGTATGGGGTGTTGGTCAGCTTCTACCTGGGTGAAGTTATTTTGTTGTTTTGATTTGGGTTCTAGCAAATCGAGCAAATCGAGTAATTGACTGGCTAGAAACGCCCGCTTTTTGTGCGAAATCCTGCACGACATCGCATAAAAGTGAAATTTGATAGAGGGCAGGCAGTAGGAATCAGGAACGTACATATCACACGTAGCGTTCAATCTCATTGCGGTAAGTCATAATTAGAATTCCAAATTCTTAATTTTCAAAAAAAACACGACTCGCAACCAAGACCCGTCACGAGTCGTGACTTCCCTATAAATTCATAAAAACGTCTCAGGTTGTTTATTGCTGCATAGGCAATTCTCCTTCGGTAACGAATTGATTTTGACCCCAACGGATCTGATTAATCAGCGCTTCAATCAACCCAGTTTTGTCATCAGATGACAATTTGGTATTGACTTCTACTTGCAAGTGATAAATCTCATCACGCGGCAATTCTTCGAGTGATGATTCCCCTAAGTCGCCGGCGATGCATTCAATCAGTAGGAGTTTTTCCCGTCTGGTCATTTGCTCGAATTTGGAGCCGTATTGCTGTTGCAATTTTTCCAAAAATGAACCATCACCAGGTTTGTAATTCGTGTAGTACAAAACAGTTTTTGTCATGTTAGGAAGCCGCCAGTAATCAGCCACTGGCGGGTGAAATGGTTAACTATTGGTTTAGTGAGGAATAATGTGATTTACGTCTAATACCTCCTTTGTGAGACAACATGATTTGTGGCGTAACAGGTGTAGGGATAACGCCAAATATTCAGCAATTCCTGAGTCAGAATTCAGAATTTATTCTTCGTCCTCTGTGGAGCCGATGACGATATTCAGAGTGTTGTTTTCATGCTTGAAATCAACGAACGTAAATTCCATATCATCAACATCTTTAATAGCTACCACCGTCTGGTCAGGGTAGTGCTTCAAGTTTGCAATTAACTTTTGAACTGTTGTTGTCATTTGGTTTCCTGGGTAAGTGTGCAGACATCAAACATCACCGCGCAGACAACGCGTGCCCGCGATCGCTTCTCTGGTGATACAGGGTGGTGCCGCGCCGGGGAACTAAAGCCAAGTGGCGCGGGTGTGTTGCTCCATATAGTCTCCACGGGCACGGCGGCAATGTGGGGAGGGAGCTTTTTATAATTTTGTTTTCACAAAACTCTGTTAATATAATCGTACACCCAAAATTATAAGTCAAGTGTGAACACAAAACTTTTTGTGCTGACAAAATTACAATAGAGAAAAGTTATATGAGTGAAAGCAACAATGACAACGCCACAAAAGCCCGGACGCCCAAAAACATTGCCAAACGAAGAGGCAAGACTGTCAGTAAGGCTTTCTCCGGAACAGAGGGACGCCCTATTGAGCAAAGCCAAATCAATGGGATACAAGGACACCTCCCAGATGATCAGGGGTCTAGCATCAGGGGAAGTGGGTGTAAGTCTAGCCAATCCAGAAGCTCAGATCCTGGGGAAATTCTAGAGGCACTCAAGCTAATTGAAGAAAAGCATCTTTCTTATGTCAGGTCACACCAGCAACGACTGATCACCAGGCTTGACGAAAGTAAAGAAAGTGAAAGCGACTTCAAAAAAGCCATCCAAGAGCTTGAGTGCCAGATCCTCCAATTGATTTCTGATAAAGGTCTCAAAGAACCTGAATAAACCGTCCTGCCAGTAGAGGTGAGGGCGGTTTTTGGTGTTTAGAGCGATCGCAGTTAATCTTCAACGTGGCGTAAGCCGCCGATATTGTACAAAATCATGTACCGCCGCACTGGTGAGGTGATGGGGGGATGAGGGGGATGAGGGGCGATCGTAGTTGACCAATGCCCAACGCCCAATGATTAATGACTAAAAAAACCAAAAAGCCACCAAAAGTTAGCGATCATGGTGGCTCCTTGAACAATTAACTAATAGTATTATGGCACAAAATAGCGAAAAAAATCCTAATTTTTGGACACAGAAACATCAAGAACTTTGCCTCAAGTACGGGATAAAAGCAGCATATCAACAGTTTTGGTACTGGTTAACAAACTACACCAAACCAGGCAAAGTAATAGAAGTCACATTGCATGAATTTAACGCTTGGGTAGAGAAGCAATCAGGCGTACATTTATCCGAGAGACACCTAAAAAATCTGATTAAAAGACTACTTGATTTCGGACTAGTAAAACTCATCAAAAAATATAGCTGGCACGAATTCAAGTTAATAATCAAACCTCTAGAGTGGTTAGAACCACCGAGAAAACAAGTAGAACAAAAGTCCGAAATTAGTACTAATAGTTCCAAAATAGAGCCTCAAACACAAGAAAATACTTCAGAAAATTCTCAGGGGTCTAATCAGCAGCAGCATACATCTTCTTGTCTTAACACCCATGTATCTGAAGAGACATAATTTCCTTGACCTTTAACCAAGGCTATTTCATCTATACCTAATCTTTTTACTTGACTTAAATTTATATTTAATATTTTCGATACTTGTGATCTGAAATTCATTTAATTCAAATGGATCTCTCTGCACATAAAGTTGATTATGCTGTTCGCAAAGAATGGCAGACTGATGTCGCTAGAGGTCTAAAGCAGATGATTAAGCATAAATTTAGCCGTCTTAATTTTCATGTGATTGATATCCAGCGTCATCTCGAAAACAAGACTGGCTTTATTGTTCGCTCACAGCCTGTGCCTGACCCTGATGAAGATGAAAACCAGAATTAACTTCCTGGAGATTCAGAGTAATAGCGATCGCACTTACCCTAATCCCAATTTAATTTATCTTGCCGCTAACCAAGCTTCTAAATCAGCCAAGCTAGCAAAATCTAACAATGCTTCGCTCAAATCTTCCAGAACAGACAAAGGTAAACCATAAATTGAGGAGCGCATTTCCTCAGGAAGTTCTCCAAACCGCTTAGTCAACAGTCGGATAATCAGGTTAGCAGCCTCTTCTTGTCGCCCTTCTTCCTTAATTTCGCGGTAAACCCTTGTTTCCTTAAGTGTGATTCCTAGCATAGACTCTACCTCTGTTCGACTTAATTGTTCAAACCTGTACACCATTATGGTCGTGACTAACTCCATTATGACGCCAGTTGATGGTTGAGGTTGTTCTTGGCGCGATCGCTCCAGTAAATATCTAGCTTCTTGTGGTGCTTGTTCTTCTTCCACAGTAGTCAACATCATCAATGCTACCCATAAAGGTAATTGACGAATATCACCCAATTCATCCAAATAAACCCGATGCACTTGTCCACCATTGAGCAATGAGCGATGGGGATAAATATCGCTTTGTTCAATACTGCGCGATGGATAAATTATTACTGTCTGCCAATCCCTGAATCTAGTAAGGTTGCGATAGAAATATAACGAGGATTCTGCAAATACCCGTTCATACAACCTTTCATCTTTTTGAAACTGCACCTGCCTCATGCTTCGGCACGCTTCGCTAACACAGAAATATACAACTCCTATACCTTCGTTTTCTGGTGGAAGAAATACCCCATCTATTTCAAATTTGGGTTCTTTGACAGCCACCGAATCAAATCGGTAAGCATCTGCATTTGTCGGGGGATTTGTCAATAGTTCAAATAGCAGACTGGGGTATTGTTGAAAAAGTTTGTAGAAAATTGAGTCTCGCCGCATAAATAATTCAAATCATTTCACCCCAGATTGCACCTGCCATAAACTAGCATAAATCCTATTCTTATCTAACAATTCTTCATGGGTTCCCGACTCAACCAACTCCCCGTATTCCATCACATAAATGCAATCAGCATTGCGGATAGTGGAAAGACGATGAGCGATCGCTATTGTGGTTCGATTCACTGTAATCCGTTCCAAGGAACGCTGAATAGCAGCTTCAGTTTCATTATCCACCGCTGATGTAGCTTCATCTAAAATCAAAATGGGTGGGTTCTTCAAAACAGCCCTGGCGATCGCAATTCTTTGGCGTTGTCCACCAGATAATTTTTGTCCTCGTTCTCCAACTATTGTTTCATAACCTTGGGGTAGCCGCATAATAAAATCATGGGCTTCCGCAATTTTACCAGCCGCAATTATTTCTTCATCCCTAGCATCAAAGCTACCGTATGCGATATTTTCAGCAACAGTACCATGAAATAAGAATACATCCTGGCTCACCAACCCAATACTGCGACGCAAATCACCTAAATTTAATTCTTGAATATCAATACCATCAATAGCGATTCTTCCAGCAGAAATATCATAAAATCGGAATAATAATTTCACTAAAGTACTTTTACCAGAACCTGTAGAACCAACAATGGCGATGGTTTGACCTGCGGGTATATGTAAAGATAATTTTTTAATTACTGGCTCCCTGTTGGCATAGGCAAAAGTAACTTGTTTAAAGTCAATTTCACCACGTACTTGCTCAACAGGTAAAGATTTATCTCCTGGAATAATATTGATGGGAGCGTCTAATAAATCCATGATGCGATTAGTAGAAGCCATTGACCTTTGATATTTGTCAAATATTTCTCCTAATGTTACTAATGGCCACAACAATCTCTGTACTAAAACGAGTAAAACACTATAATTACCAATAGATATCTTACCCGAATATGTTGCCATGCCTCCTCCAAATAATAAGGCGGTAAATCCTACTAAAATTAGCATTCTAATTAAAGGATTAAATGCGGCAGAAAGTCTAATTGCTTTATTGTTACTTTTTCTATATGCTTCGCTTTCTTCGGCAAATCTAGCACTTTCATAAGCTTCAGCAGTGAAACTTTTAATTGTGGTAATCCCGCTGAGGTTATTTGCCAATCGTGAGTTGAGAAAACCTACTCTTTCTCGCACTTCGACGTAACGATCTTCTAGCAGCTTTTGATAAGTAAAAGAACCCCAAAGAATAAAGGGCATCGGCAACATTGTTACCAAGGTAATTGAGAGGGGTAAAATCCAGAAAGCACCACAAATTAAAATAATAACTGAAGTAGTAATTTGGATAATTTCACTAGCTACAAAATTCAGGAAATCTTCCAATCTGTTGATATCATCATTCAAAATTGACATCAACCCGCCAGTACTACTTTCTTCAAAGTAAGCTGAATCTAATTCTTGTACATGATTGTAGACATCCACGCGTAAATCATGCTGGATATTTTGGGCTAAATTCCACCAAAGTCTATTATAAGCGTACTCAGAAGCTGATTCTAGTATCCAGATAATGATGGTGACGACTGAGAGCAAGAAAAATTGCCAAATTATCTCTTTGACACCTAATTTGGCAATGAAGGAATTCTGCTGTTCTACAAGAATATCCACCGCAACACCAATTAACCACGGCGGTGCTAAATCTAAAATCGTATTGATGATAGTAAATAATGTTGCCTGCCAAATTTGTAGGCGATATTGGCTGCCATAATTGAGCAAGCGTTTTAGAGGATTATCTGAATTTCTAGGCTTGTGAGATACTCTTGTCACGACTGTTTATTTTTTGTATTTAAGAAACGCTGCATGTAGCTTGCTTCCCCGTAGGATTCCAATTTAGTAGACTTCAATTAGTGGGGAATTCAAGCTTGCCACTAATTGATTCAGAATTCTGAATTCTGAATTCTGTATTCTTCTTTATTTTCCCCTTGCGTCCTATTGGTACGCACATAGGAGTCTCCACAACAGGATCGAGAATAATACGACACTCCAATCCAAAAACTTCCTGAACCATTTCTTTATTCATCACTAGGTTTGGTTCGCCAGCAGCAAAAATTCGACCATCTTTAACAGCAACTAAGTAATCAGCATATCGACACGCCTGATTTAAATCATGGAGTACCATGACAATTGTTCGTCCTTGAGTTTGGTTCAAGTCATACAATAAATCTAAAATCTCTATTTGGTGCGCCAAATCCAAAAAAGTAGTCGGTTCATCTAACAGTAAAATATCTGTATCTTGAGCCAGCGCCATAGCAATCCAAGCTCTCTGTCTTTGTCCACCAGACAAAGTATCTAATGCTCTATCTGCCAACTTTAATAAATCTGTAATCTCTAGCGCTTGCTGTACAATTTTTTCATCTTTTGCCGACCATTGTTGTAACCAATTTTGATAAGGATAACGTCCTTGTGCTACTAAATCTCGTACTGTTAAACCTTCTGGTGCTACTGGCCCTTGGGGCAAAATACCCAACTGCTGTGCTACTTCTTTGGTGGAAAGATTCAAAATAGAAGTTCCATCAAGATATACTATACCGCCACGCGGTTTGAGTAATCTAGCCAAACCTCTTAACAATGTTGATTTACCACAACCATTAGCACCAACTAAAGCACTAATTTGTCCGCTGGGAATTGCCAAATTTAGGTCACGGATAATGGTAGCACCATCATAAGCTAAAGAAAGACTTTTGGTTGATAATCCTTTCATAAGTGAAACCATTTTGGATTTTAGATTTTAGATTTATGAAAACCTGATTTTTGGGTTGATAAAATATTCTGGTTACCAAGTCCCCAGTCCCCACCCGCATTTCTCACAAAGAATCACAAAGTAGGGGTCAAAAACTGCCAAAATCTATACTGCACAAGTCAAGTATTCTAGCAGTTTAAGCATGACCCCAAATAAAAGAGATTGTATACCAGAACAGTTAAAATTTAAACAAGTAAAGTCATTTCCAGTCGTAGTGAATTTGAATGGTGAGACAGTAACATCAGGGACTAGACCAAAAGCAAAAAATCACATCACGCTTAGCTCAATGTTTCAAAGATCACCTAAAAGTACATAGCGCAGAAAATACATGGTTCGATAATGGGTTATGAAGACTTAAATAACCACAAGCAACTACGCCATGATCCAATCCCAGATTTCTCAGTTGTGAGGAATCCATCATTAAAATGGAAATCATCGGGACAACCTACTGGATAACTTAGTTATGGTAAATTGTAACATCAATTGTCCGATTACTCCCTAAAGACCAACCATCAACTCACTTCCTGACAGGATGTGTTAAGCGCATATTTCGATACGAAAAACATCAGTAAAGCATTTAACTGGAGTTTAGACTAATTTTACCCATTAAACCGCCAAATCCTTATCCAGACAGGCTTTGATAATTTATAGGCTTGATATAATTCCGAAGTCTAAAATACTTACCACACAAGGGTTGTAGCTTTAAAAAAAGAATTTAGTCTAAACTCCAGATTTAACACACCGCTAAGTAACATGGTGCGTGATAGCTTTGCTATCACGCACCATACTTAAGAGGTTGTTTGATAAATGGTCTCTCAGAAATAAATTGATGTCAGAGCAGTTTGGTTGCTATATTTTGTTATTTCTGAGCAACTAAAAAAATATTGTCTGAAAACAAGTAAATTTTTCTCAAACTTTTACTAAAAGAACGGCGTATTTTTTGACTGGGAATTGCAAAAATGATATTTTCTACAATTAACATTAAATTCAAATAAAAAACACCAATTTTGATTATTTGCTGTTCTTTATCAATGCCGATTTTAGATAGCTGTTTTGCAAATTTGGCTGGACCAGCACTATAAATAAGTTTATATCCAAACATGATTAAGTAATTTTTTAATTCACGATATGTGTATTCTTTTAAATGCATACCCTGAGGTTTATCACACCCAAAAACTGAGGAAATATCGTGAGGACCTGTATGCCGATGAGGTGTTGAAAAAATGTATTTTCCTTCATTTTTGAGAATTTTATGGGCGCTTTTCAAGTGTATAATTAAATCGTCTGGATGAAAGTGTTCTATCACTTGACTAGATATTACTAAATCATAAAATTCTGTGGGTTCAAAATTATCTAAGTGTACACCATCGGAGTTCCCCCAAGATAAGTTCTGTAAAGGATCAGTTATATGTTTGGAACCACGTTCTCTTGTTATTTCTGTCGCTTTGCATTCAAATCCACATTTGGCAAAATATGATATTATTTCTGCTTTGCCAGAACCAACCTCATAAATTTTCTGAGGTGGAGAGCCTATTACTTGTAGCCAAGCTTTATATTTTTCCCCAGGTTGAGTTTGTTTGACATCCTGTGGAAGAGAGTTTTGCCATTTTAACCATTCTATTTTACTATAAAGAGTAGTATAGGCTTGTTCAAAAACTTCCCATCTATTTTCTGAGTTAGATTTTAGAAGTTCTTTTGTCAAATTTTTTTCTAACTCCCAATGTTCAAGTATCATTTCTTCTGAAATTTCTATTTCAGGAGCCATCCGGAATACCTGTTTATAGCGAGCTATCAGTTCAAGTCCTCTGGGTTCCATAACTAAACTCCTTTCGTTGAATGGGTTAATCTATAGAGTGAAATAAAGTAATGGTGTTAAATATCAAGGCTTTATGTTGGGCTTAGCTTTGTTCTAAAAAATCTAGTAATGATTAAATGCCGTACTAATTTTGTGCCTGAATGTATTTAGTATGTAAGTATGCACGTTATTTTTTCAAAACAGCCATAACTGTTTTGAGTATAATTTCAAAGTCTAGACGAAACGACTAATTTGCGATGGAGAGGTGCAAAATCTGAGATGTCGAATAAAAATGATATTCAGAAAACTTATCTACATCTCTAGTTGGTAAATCCGAGACTCAACCATACTTAATTAGGATGTTTAGCTAGACCCGCTTAGTTTAGGTTAGAAGCTTTTATTTTTGTGTTTACATAGTTATTAGTGTTTCAAAAAAAGCTTATGCGTATAAGCGTAAAACAAAATCCATCAAAATCCTTGAATGTTTTTACAAAAATTTATATAAATGTGAGATTTTGGGTATACTTCCGTCAGTTTTTGGACATTTAGCACTGCTGATGTGCGATCGCAATCCTGATTTGAGGTTTTTTATATGTAAGTATACAAGCCATCAGCCAGTACCAGTTCAATATTAAAATCTTCATCAATGAATTCTGTAATAATTTCTGACGCTGACCGAACAATTCGCAATTCGCAGTTCGCAATTGCGGACAAAATTGTAAATTGATTATCCTTCGAGTCAAAGCCCCCACTGAAATCTTTGATTTCAGTGGACTCAAATTAGTGGTGGGATTCAAGCCCCCACTGAAGGAACTTGCGAATTGCGAATTCACAATTGCGAATTGGTTTGACGTATCCTGTTTTGGCATCCAATTTCATGATGTTTGAAGAAGAATACAGAATTCAGAATTCAAAATTCAGAATAAATCAGTGGGGAATTCAGACCCGCCACTGATAGCGTAGCGTTAGCGAGTACTCGCTAACGCTACGCTATCCGCTTTTTCGGTCAGAAAACATTGCTGAATTATGACGACTGACGCCTTTATTTTGTTCGATCAATTAAATTATCCTAAATTTTGTTAATGCCAATGATTTTTTCTCATAAGTGAGAAATCCAGGACTAATCCCTACTCCCTTATTTTTTCCGATTACGAATTAATAAATACAGAAAATAAGGAGCGCCAATGGCAGCAGTTATCACTCCACAAGGAAGTTCGATAGGTGCAAACAATGTTCTGCCTAAGAAGTCTGCTATCACAACAAGCACTCCCCCCAACAGTGCAGAAGTAGGAATCAAGCCTTCGTGGGTTGTACCTACTAACTGTCGTCCTAAATGAGGTGCAATTAAACCTACAAAACCAATATTGCCGGCGGTGGCGACTCCAGCACCTGCTAAGGCTACTCCCACCAAAACGAGTAAACCACGTTGCCATTCCACCCGACTACCTAGACTTTTAGCAACATCATCTCCCAAGTTGAGAGCGTTCAAATGTCTTGCCAATGTCAAAGCCATTGGGACAAAAATAACTAACCAAGGTAATAGAGAAAAGACTTGCTCCCAAGTACGTCCATAGACACTTCCAGCTAACCAAACCAAAGCATTGCTAACGTTATAAATTTCGCCGAAGGTAATCATTAAGCTGGTTATGGCACTGGCGATCGCAGATAACCCAATACCCATTAAAATTAACAGAATCGGCGAACTACCGTTATTCCAAGCCAGGGAGTAAATTAAAATCGCCATCAGCAAAGCACCAGCAAAAGCCGATAATGGCAAGGTGTAAATTGGTGCTGACGGAAATAAGACAATTACACTAACTGCCGCCAGACTCGCCCCAGTATTAATCCCAATAATACCGGGATCTGCCAATGGATTGCGTGTCAGTCCCTGAAAGATAGTGCCAGAAATTGCCAGCGCTACCCCCACCATCAAAGCTACAAGGGTGCGGGGTAGACGCAAATTATAAATCACGAATGTATGGTCTGGGTTTCCCGTATCTAAACTCAATAAAGTTTTCACAATATCCCCAGGTGAAATTGGATATTCACCCTGCCCTAAATTCATCACCATTGCAACTACAATCGCTACTGCCAAACATAGCACTATGATTGGTACACGTCGGTCTATACGAAAGGATATCGTCTGGGAACGAATGACTAGCCAATCAAAATTCATTTATTTTTTCACCTTTGACTTAGCCAGGTAGACAAAAAAGGGCGCACCAACAAACGCTGTCATCACTCCTACAGGTAACTCCTGTGGTTTGAGCAACACACGGGCGCCAATATCTGCAACCAAAAGTAAAATAGCCCCCAAAACTGCACAATGAGGTAATATCCAACGGTAATTGGCTTTAATGTAAAATCTCACTATATGGGGAACGACTAAACCAATAAAGCCGATTGGGCCAGCAATGGCGACGGAACTTCCTGCTAGTAAAACTACGCTGATAGCAGTTGCAATTTTTACCCAGGCTGTTTGTTGACCTAAGCCTTTAGCTACGTCTTCACCTAAACTCATGGTAGTAATTTGTCTACCAAGGGCAAAAGCCATGATTAATCCAATAAGGACAAAGGGCAATGCTTGGAAAAACATATTGATATCGCGGCCAGCTAGTGAACCAGCTAACCAAAATCTAATTTCTTCCAAGGTGCGTTGGCTGACAATCAGAATGGCGGTGGTGATAGAAGAGATGAGAGCAGTTAAAGCTGCACCTGCTACCGTCAAATTTAATGGAGTGGCTCCTCCTCGTCCTAAGGAACCAAGGAAGTAAACTAATATTGCCGTGGCTCCTGCCCCCAGAAATGCCACAATCGTGTAAACATCTGGGGATGCGCTACCAAAGATAAAAGTCGCTGCAACCACCGCCACTGCTGCACCCGACTGAATACCCAAAATCCCCGGATCTGCTAGGGGGTTGCGTGTTAAGCCTTGCATTAACGCTCCGGAGACTGCCAGGGCCGATCCTACAAGAATAGCAACAAGCGATCGCGGTAATCTCACAGTCTGGATAACTAAGTGATCGTAGGAACCATCAAAGGCTATAAAAGATGTCAAAATCTTACCTAGAGGTATTTCTGCTGCACCCAGCGTCACACTGTACACCAAGCAAATTAGCAGCATACAAAGTCCCAAAATCAGACCAAATAAGGCTGATATTTGTGGCTTTTTCAATCTTCTAGGTAACATTATGCTGGCTTTTATCATGTTTATTGCTGGCACTCGAAAATATTACGCTCTGCTGGTTATGTGTTTTTTACACTGTTTTTCCGGTAATTAAATCGTTATGGTAGGGGCGCACAGATGTGCTACCCTATCGTGGTTCAAATAGATGAAAAATACTGTAAATTACCACTCTCAACATTTAGGAGCTTCTGGTCATTAAATTGATAATCTTTCTTGATAAATATATAGATTACATTATCATGCAACCATTTCACTATTTTTTAAACGAATCAAAGATACTCATAAAGTTTTGATATAGTTTCTCAACAAAGTGGTATTGTTTAGATCAACCTAAATCTGCCTTGTCAAGTTCCTGCCATAGACTTCTGCCTCCTCCTGACAAAGGACAAATGACCAATGACGAATGACATAGGCGTTATACCTAACACATGGTGGTGCTAGATGAGGATTGATATTTTACTCAAGATTTACAGAAGAAAATCAATACGCGTTTTACCCTTAATACTCAGTTTGATACTGGTTTTGTTCCTGGGTCGCCAGACTATAGCTGTACCAACAAAATCTACAGAGATATTATGGGATACTTATGGTATTCCGCATATTTACGGAAAAGATGACCAAAGTGCATTTTATGCCTTTGGTTGGGCACAAATGCAAAGTCATGGAGATTTGCTGTTGCGTCTATATGGTCAAGCACGGGGACGTGCGGCCGAATACTGGGGTGAGGAATATCTAGAGTCAGATCGTTGGGTACTGTCTATGGGAGTACCAGAACGGGCTAGTAGTTGGTACAAAGCACAAAATCCCACTTTTCGCAAGTATCTAGATGCTTTTGCATCTGGGATCAATGCTTATGCTGACCAAAATCCGAAGTTGATTGACGATCGCGTTAAGACAGTCCTACCAGTCAAGGCAGAAGATGTCATGGCTCACTTACATCGAGTACTCAATTTCACCTTTGTGGTTGATCCGGGGCCAGTATTCGACTTGAGCAAACAAAAGCTGCAAGCAGGATCTAATGGTTGGGCGATCGCACCAACTCATTCTGCTAGTGGGAAAGCCATGTTACTAGCCAACCCGCATCTACCCTGGTCGGATTTATTTTTGTGGTACGAAGCCCAAATCACCACACCGGGAATTGACGCTTATGGAGCCACACTTGTAGGTATTCCCGTATTGGCGATCGCTTTTAACAACAATTTGGGTTGGACTCACACCGTTAACACCTATGATGGTTGGGATTTGTATGAACTCGCCCTGGCAGATAATGGCTACCGCTTTGATGGCAAAGTTCGCAAATTCCTTGCCAAAACCCTGTCGTTGAAGGTGAAGCAGAAAGATGCCTCCCTACAAGAACAACGGTTACTAGTCAAGAGTTCCATCCACGGGCCTGTGATAGGTGAGAAAAATGGTAAAGCCTTAGCACTGAGAGTTGCCGGTCTTGACCGACCAGGCGTACTCCAACAGTGGTGGGATATGGCACGAGCCAAAAACCTCAACCAATTTGAAAACGCACTCAAACGCCTACAACTATCGATGTTTACGGTGATGTATGCCGATAGAGAAGGACATATTATGCATCTATTCAACGGTCAAGTTCCAGTACGTCAAGAAGGAGATTTTGCGTATTGGCAAGGCGTGATTCCTGGGGATACATCTAAAACTTTATGGACAAAAATCCATCCATACCAAGATTTACCGCGCATAGTCGATCCTAAAAGTGGTTGGTTACAAAATACTAACGATCCACCTTGGACAACTACATTCCCAACCGCCATCAAAGCAGATAATTACCCGGCTTACATGGCACCTCGTTTCATGGATTTCCGCTCACAACGTTCTGTGAGAATGTTGGCTGAGGATGACAAAATCTCTTTTGATGAAATGATTGCATACAAGCACTCGACCCGTATGGAAATGGCCGATCGCCTGTTGGATGATTTAATTCCTGCTGCCCGCAAGTACGGCCAGGACTTGGGACAAAAAGCAGCTAATGTTCTGGAAACCTGGGATCGGCAAGCCAATGCAGATAGTCGAGGAGCAGTACTATTTGCCTTTTGGGTTCAACAGCTCGACTTAGATAAGACATTTAGTCAACCTTGGAGTGAAAAATCTCCACGCACCACACCGGATGGTTTAGCTGATCCCCAAAGTGCAGTTGCAACACTCGAAGCAGTAGCAGCACAAATAGAAAAGACCTATGGAACTATTGATGTGGCATGGGGAGATGTTTTTCGCCTACGTTATGGCAACATAGATTTACCTGGCAATGGTGGACCAGATCCTCTTGGCATCTTCCGAAACCTCTATTCATCACCCCAGTCAGATGGGAAGTTTAAATCCGAGGCTGGCGATTCCTATGTTGCGGCCATTGAATTTTCTAACCCTGTGCGAGCAATGGCACTCACCAGCTACGGCAATGCAACTCAACCGGGATCGCCCCACATTGGTGACCAGTTAAACATGTTCGCCAAGAAAAAATTGCGTCCTGTGTGGCGCGATCGCTCTGATATCCTTGCCCATCTAGAAGCACGAAAAGTATTCTAATCAGGACTTATATCATGTCCGGTTGAAGACTTATCATTAAGGCAGCAGGGGGGCAGAGGAGCTCTTGAGCAGAGGGGAAGGGTTTTTGGTTTTCTGCATAGATTCGGGAATCATAACTAATTAGCCGGACATGATATTACGCACAAGTAACGGAACGAACCACAATCCTCGGTAGGGGCGCACAGATGTGCGCCCCTACAACGTGGTCTATGTATCTGAAAATTGCTGTAGCACGTCATATTACTGGTGGGCTTTTAAACTTCCCAGTATTTCTTGTAATTTTGGTTTTTATTCGTTATCGAGGCTTGTTGTAAACTTATTGTAATTTTTCAAAGTCTGTGAGGTCTAAAACCATGACTCATGCTTGCTGTGGTCCTGGCTACGCTTCTCCAGAAGCAGCCACCAAAGCTCAAAAAGAAAAGGTGCTTTATGCGATCGCCCTTTATACTGGTACTGGTATCGAAGAACCAGATTATCTCGCCACCGTAGACGTTGACCCCAATTCCCCCACCTATTCCCAAGTGATTCATCGTCTATCTATGCCTTACATTGGCGATGAGTTACATCACTTTGGCTGGAATGCTTGTAGTTCTTGTCACGATGACGCTAGTAAATTACGTAGATTTACGGTGATACCTGGGCAACGTTCTAGCCGCATCTATATTGTTGATACCGCAGATACCAAAGCGCCAAAGCTGCACAAGGTCATTGAACCACAAGAAATTCAAGAAAAAACTAATTTAACTGCCGCGCACACAGTACACTGCCTAGCAGATGGTCATGTGATGATTTCCATGCTCGGCGACAGTGAGGGAAATGGTCCTGGTGGCTTTTTGTTACTGGATGAAAATTTTGATATTGCTGGACGTTGGGAACGTCAGGCCGATGGGATGCGGTTTAACTATGACTTTTGGTATCAACCCCGTCATAACGTCATGGTCAGTAGTGAGTGGGGCGCACCCAAAACCTATTATCCAGGTTTTGACCTCAACGATGTAGCAGCCGACAACTATGGTCATCATATACATTTCTGGAATTGGTCAACACGGGAAATTATCCAAAGTTTTGACTTAGGAGAAGAAGGATTAATTCCCTTAGAAGTGCGCTTTCACCATAACCCCGACAGCACTCATGGATTTGTGGCGGCAGCACTCAGTAGTAATGTTTGGCATTGGCACAAACCTAACGGCCATTGGGAAATAGAGAAAGTAATTGATATACCTTCACAAGAAGTGGAAGGTTGGCCGATACCAGTGCCATCGCTGATTACAGATATCTTGATTTCAATGTGCGATCGCTATATTTACTTTTCCAATTGGCTGCATGGAGATATCCGCCAATATGATATCAGTGACCCAGCCCATCCCCAACTTACTGGTCAAGTTTGGTGCGGTGGTTTGTTAGGTAACAGTGGTGAAGTTCAAGGTCATAAATTAGCTGGCGGGCCGCAAATGCTACAGCTGAGTCTGGATGGTAAACGGCTTTATGTGACGAATTCCCTATTTAGCACTTGGGATAATCAGTTTTATCCTGATTTATCTAAAACCGGCTCATATTTATTACAGATTGACTGCGACACTGAAAATGGCGGACTAAAAATCAACGAAGACTTCTACGTTGACTTTGGCAAGGAACCAGCAGGTCCCTCTCGCGCTCACGAGATGCGCTATCCTGGCGGTGATTGCACTTCAGATATTTGGATCTAAGCGCTCCCAAGCGTTGGTTGTAACCAGACCCAAAAGTTCTCAGGGTCTGGTTACAAAATCCTAAAAAATTGAGCTGATTGTCTGCTCTAGGCAGCAGAGAAATCCCAGACATTCAGGGTGCTGGATTGAACATTAATTAATGTAGCCAATAGCTCTTTAGTTTCACTAATGGCGATCGCAGTATCCTTAGAACTTTGGGTAATGCTCAGTTGTCCAAAGGTAAGACCGTTGCGTAATCCAATAAAGTCCTGACCCTTGACAAAATTGTAAATAATGTCACTGCCAGCACCAGGATAAAGTACGAATTGATCGATTCCCGCACTACCATACAGGGTATCATTACCAAATCCACCATCTAGGACTGAGTTTCCGCTACCCGCAACCAGTAGGTCACCACCGTTGCCACCTAAGAGAATATCTCTGTAAGCGATATCCTGGAACTGGGGTTTGCCATTATCATCTACAGGAATCTTTGCCAGAGAATCTGTAGGAATTTTTTGATTATCCCCTGGAATATTTTCGCCGTAAAGTTTGTCATTACCGTTACCGCCTACTAGGTAGTCATCGCCCTGGCCACCGATTAGGGTATCATTGCCATCATTACCATTGAGATAGTCATTGCCAGCACCAGCATCAAGGTAGTCGTTGCCACTGCCGTAGAAGTCATAACCATTATCAACACGATTAAATTGATTGCCGTTATAGCCGTAGCCATCACCGAAATCACCATAGAGGAAATCGTCGCCTTCTCCACCCAAGAGCGAGTCATTGCCGAAGCCGCCCTCTAAATAGTCATGACCACTACCGCCATCTAGGGTATCGTTATTATAGCCACGACTTTCATCGAACTGGCCCTGAATTTTATTGCTTTGACCTGCAAAAAATGGAAAATCGCCAAAGAGGAAATCATTTCCTTCACCACCTAACAGAGAGTCTCTACCCAGACTACCCTCTAGATAATCATCACCAGCGCCAGCAATCAGAGTATCGTTACCACTGTATAAAGTAGAAGTGTCCTCACCAGTAATTAATTGGTCATCGCCAATTAGGAGATCGCTACCGTCACCACCGATGAGTGAGTCATTACCGAAGCCACCATAAAGGTTGTCATTGCCAATACCGCCATCAAGGGTATCGTTATTGCCGGACAAGGTGTCACCATAACCATTACCGTAGGTATGAGTATCATCATCGCCATAAAGGAAATCATTGCCTTCACCACCCAACAAGTAATCACTGCCAAGTCCACCTACTAACAGGTCATTGTCTGCACCACCGTCGAGGGAGTCTATACCATTGCGACCATAGAGTTGGTCATCGCCAGTGCCACCATTCAAGACATCATTGCCGATATCGCCATCAAGTAAGTCTCGCCCTGCTTGTCCGTAGAGGCGGTCATCACTGCCTTGACCATAGAGGAAGTCATCACCTTCACCACCGTCTAAGAAGTCACTATTTGCACCACCATAAATGAAATCATTTCCTTGCTGACCATAGAGTTGGTCATTGCCATCGTTGCCATACAGCAAATCGTTACCTTGGCCGCCATCTAAAAAGTCATCTCCGGCTTGACCAGTTAGATGGTCATCACCCGCTTGGCCATAGAGAACATCGTTGCCATCACCACCGTCGAGTTCGTCATTGCCATCGCCACCATCAAGTTTGTCATCGCCCGCTTGACCAAGTAGCGTATCTTGACCTGCACCGCCGAACAGTCCATCGTTACCATCGCCGCCTTCTAGATAGTCATCTCCACTTTGACCGTAGAGGATATCATTATCGGTATTGCCGTAAAGGGAGTCATTACCGTCGCCCCCATCTAGATAGTCATTACCCGAACCACCATACAAACTATCTGTACCTGCTTGACCAAAGAGGCGATCGTTATTAGCGTTACCAAATAGTACATCATTACCGTCACCACCTTCTAGCAGGTCATTGCCAGAGTCGCCATATAGTTGGTCATCGCCAAGGCGACCATAGAGTTGGTCATCACCATCTCCACCGTAGAGATTGTCCACTCCTTGACCACCATCTAGCAGATCGTCACCCTTGTCTCCGAACAGCTGGTCATTGTCATTTTCACCGTAGAGTTGGTCGTTGCCATCATCTCCAGAGATGATGTCGATACCATTGCCACCATAAAGGCGATCGTTACCTTCGTTACCATGTAGGGTATCATCCCCGGCTTCACCGTAGATTAAGTCATTACCACCCAATCCACAGATTTGGTTATTCCCGGCATCGCCTTGCAGATAGTCGTCGTATTCTGAACCTTCTAGGTTTTCAATACCTGTCAACACATCTCCCTTGGCATCTCCAGCCGAGCCTGTTCCTGTGGTCAGGCTGACTGCAACTCCACTTCCTGAATTAAAATAGGAAGCTGTATCAACGCCAATAAATCCGAATATGGTTGTGCCGAAGAAACCGCCATCCAAGGTATCAGCACCTTTACCACCAACTAAGAAGTCGTCACCGTCATCGCCTCTGATAATGTCGTCTCCATCTTCACCAAAGAGGATGTCATCTCCACCGCCTCCAGATACTGTATCCTTACCTCCACCTGCGTAGATGGCGTTCTTGTTGATGTCACCTGTGAGTTGGTCATTAAAGTTAGAACCGATGATATTTTCTATACTATTGAGGGCATCGATCGCACCAAATCCATCAAAGGCGATACCCAATCCTGGGGTGAAGAGAAATCCTAAAGTAACTGTGACTCCCTTGGGATCGCGGCGGTAGCTAACTGTATCAATGCCCTCGTTACCATCCAGTACATCGAAGCCAGCGTTGCCAACTAGCAGGTCATTACCGCTTAAGCCTTCAATAGCGTTGGTTTCGGAGTTGCCAATTAAAATGTCATCAAAGATTGAACCGACAATGTTTTCTACGTTTCTCAGGGTATCTACGTTTCCATATCCATCGTAGGCAGTACCTGCATTAATCCCAAATTCTGGTTCTAGGTCGGTTGGTATGGTTCTTTCACTGATACAATCTATGTGGATAGAACCACCAGGGTTGCTGTAGCCGCTCTGTTCATCAATATTAACAGTGACTCCACTAGGTGACGTGACATAGAGAACTGTATCAAAATCTGCGCTATTATCTCTCTCTTCACCACCATCTATCGTGTCATTACCAGCATCACCCGATATGATGTCAATACCAGCGCCACCAAGTATTGAGTCGTTTCCTGGGTTGTCAAATTTGCCAACACCAGGGACTGTTGTCAGCAAATTTGCAAACTGAGCTAATTGCTGCGGTGTTAAAAATTTCGATAAATCATCTTGATTCAGGGATAGTAAGTAGTCACCAATAATGATGTCATCACCTGCACTACCATTGAGGACATCGGTGCCAGAACCACCCAGAATAATATCAATACCATCGCCGGCGTCAATGTTATCATTACCACCATCACCGGAAATAATGTCATTGCCGACGCCACCAAATATGGTGTCATTTCCTTCCGGTCCCAAATCAATGGTAGTACTTACACCATTACTAACACTATTAAATCCCTGTGGCAGAAAGTAGTCACCAAAAATGATGTCATTACCAATGCCGCCATTGATGTTGTCACTGTCGGCACCACCCAAAATGGTGTCATTTCCTTGATCGCCATTAATGTTATCGTTACCACCATCGCCACTGATGACATCGTTACCACTACCTCCAGATATTGTGTCACCACCTGAAACTCCAAACTTATTGAGACCAGGGAGTTGTGCCAATTGAGATGGTGTTAAAAAACTCTTGAAGGCGTTGGGTAGTTCTAACAAGTCACCCAGGATCGCATCGTTTTCGCTACCACCATTGATGCTATCTCTACCAGTTCCGCCAATGAGAATGTCTTCTCCTTCGTCTCCATTGATGGTGTCGTTACCACCATCGCCACTGATGATGTCATTACCAGTGCCTCCGGAAATAGAGTCATTGCCTTCAGGTCCCAAATCAATGGCAGTAGTTACACCATTACTAACAGTATTAAATCCCTGTGGCAGGAAGTAATCACCAAAAATGATGTCATTATCTATACCACCATTGATGATGTCGTTGTTGGCTCCACCAATCAGGATGTCATTTCCTTGATCGCCGTTGATGGTATCGATACCGCGATCGCCAAAAATGATATCACCACCATTTCCACCAGAAATCGAGTCGTTGCCTTCGTTACCTGAACCAATGGGAATTATAAAATTCCCAAATTTCAGTTTGATGTTGTCAATCCTCCCCGAACCACCAAAACCCAAAAAACTACCACCACCACCAAAACTACCTGGAATATCAAATTGACTCAAATCTAAAGGGATATTTTGTTCAACCAGATTTGTCAGGTAGTCACCAAACAGAACGTCGTTACCGTCACCACCATTTATGGTGTCATTACCACCGCCACCGAGAATAATGTCAACTCCACCATTTCCATTCAGGAAGTCGTTACCGTCTGAACCTGCATCGTTGGGAGCAAGAGCATCTCCTAAAATGAGATCGAAATCGTTACCACCGCTAATTGTGTCATTACCACCAAAACCTACAAAAAAGTTACTTGGTCCATCAGGAAGAGGTATAGAAAAATTAATTCTATCTGTCCTTGACCTTTGAGAGAAGAGTGTTGGTATTGTATAAGTTACCGCAAAGTTAATAGGGAAATTTATCGCTGATTCGCTTTGCAGAAAATTAGCTCCAGTAGTTCCCACAATAATATCTGGAAGGTTACTCAAGCTAATAGGAATAGTTGGTTCAACATTAGTTCTTCTTGTTTTGGAACCAACCAAAAATTCAATTGTAGCTGTAATTCTGGCTGCGAGACGTGGTTGTGTTGTTAAAAAACTAAATAGAGACATAATCAAATTTCCTCAATTTTGCTATTTAAGATATTTGCCTGATGACACTGGTCAAGTTAAAAGAGCCATAATTGGTTATTCCTGATTACGAAATTTGACGGAATAAAACCTCCTTATAAAAGATCAAACTATCTAATAAATGTAACTACATTAGACGAGGAAATTAACCAATTGTTTTTATTAGTTAATCAGTCCACAATTTTTCCAATCATGGCAATATATTGGAATTTATACAATATCCAGATACAGGAGATGAATCATTTTTTATTAAAAATGTACTCATCTGAAATTTGCAGACTGATTATTGTTATTTAGGAAGAAATAATACAACTTCCCAATAACTCTAAACTTTAGTACAGTCTCTCGGAAACAACTAACCATGACAAAATTCGACTCAGAACTAATATCAGGAGTAGTTAGGAACTTTATGTCAAGCCGCATTAGTCGAATTATGAGGCTCTCTAATTAATTACAAAGAACATATAAATAAAATCGGTTAATTTAAATTAAATATTTTTTTAACAAATCTTATTTGGAATATCTTTGTAATTTTAGGTAAAAAAACTAATGGGACTTAGACAAAAAACACGCAAAAATCAGCCTCAAATCTATATATACAAAGAATTAGACATCGTTTTGCTTGCTTTCTAGATACATCTGGGTTTGAGCTTTTTTTGAGTATTTATTGTATTTCCCTTACCCTACATGGGTTTGAGACTTGTTTTTTCCTCAAAAATGTTTAAGTCCCGCTAGTGTTGATTTCCGTTACATAAATCCTGCTCAACTCTAATCAATGCTTCTGTTAGCTATTGAATTGGTGTCGAGCTTCGTTTATTTCCTGCTTCATTCTGGCAGTGTCGGCACTTACCAGTCCACAGGCTAGCATCGTCTAACTGACGACTCTATGTATCGAAGAGAAGTTATAAAACCTCGTTGTTTATGAAGTCTTTACACTAAACTTATACTCAATAGAATCACGGATTTTATTGAAAATCAATAATTATGAGGTTGTCTTTACAAAAAATTTATATATTCTTTTCAAGAAATAGTAATTTAATTAAAATTCCTCTAGACTATTAAGTAATAATAAATTTTTTGATTTAAACGGATAAAAAAAATGAAGTTTTAGACTAAAAAAAGAAATAATTCTTAATAGATGAATTAACAAATGGGGATAGAGGTTAGAGGCTAGGGCATACCTCATGCGATTGGGAACTGCCACAGCATTTATCTACTCAAGTAAGGTTTGAGAAATAACTTGCAATATTTCTTGCTGCTTACTTTTGAGAAAGAAATGGTTGCCAGGAAACGTATAGAGTTGAAATTTGCTATAAGTTTGTTCGCACCAAGGGCTAAGGGAAGCAGTAAGAACTACCTCGTCTTGTAGACCGCTAAAGGCAGAAATAGGACAATCAAGTGGAGCTTCTTCTATGTATGAATAAGTTTCAGCTATTGCTAGGTCTGCTCGCAAGATACGTACAAACAATTTCATGAATGCAGGGTTTTGCAAGACAACGTTTGGGGTACCGTTGAAACGACATACTTGTTGAAAAAACTCGGCTTCGGGTAGTTGGTGAATTGGTGGGTGTAAGCCAGGAACATCAGGGGCTTGACGAGCAGAAATCAAAAGGTGAAATGGTTGGCGATGTTTTAATCGACGCAACTGGCGTGCTGACTCAAAGCAAATCAAAGCTCCCAAACTGTGACCAAAAAAGGCAAAAGGACGGTCAAATTCGGGTAGAAGGGCAGGTATCATCTGCTGAAGTAGAGGTGTAAGGTGGCTGAACAGAGGCTCCTTAATTCTGTTTTCTCGTCCAGGGAGTTGTATTGCACAGACTTCTATTTGTGGAAGTAATTGGTCCGCCCAAGGTTTAAAAAAAGAAGCACCAGCACCAGCAAAAGGAAAGCAAAATAGGCGTAAATTGGCTTGAGGATTGGGTTTAGGATATACGATCCAAGGATTTATCATCACAAACAGAAGTGAATTGTAGTCTTTAAATTATGTAATCACTGGGCAAAAGCCAAGTGAAATCCATTGGTGGCAAGTTAAGGCTGTAATTGCTTCTTAATTACTTCATCTTCCACCATCAGTAGATCGAAAACTTTTGTAAATCGACGAAATAATCAGGGTTTCAGACGACGTTTTTCGGCTGATAATTGCGATCGCTTGCACTGCACTCTTAACCCACCAACAACGCCCATTGCTTGAAAAGCAGAGTCTAATAGGATTGCGGCAATTTGTGTTCCTAAATTCAAATGAACCGCTGGTAAGGGTACTGGAAAACTTTTCGATCTACTGACCATCAGTCTTTGGTTCTTTTTGGCATGGTCTCGGTTGGTTTTTCGGCTGACGCTCATGGTTGCCCACAAATGCTGAAACACCTGTCTGGACTGAGTTAAAGACTATTTTTTTTCAGTACAAATATTGTTTAGAGAATCATTGATAATGATAATCGAGTTGCGGATGAGTCCCCGACTCCATTATTATACAAATTTATTTCTACTCAAAGACCTATTGACAAAATTTACTTACTTTTAACCTGTTCCTAATGAGGATGAGTGACGTTATAAGTAAATTCAGTGAGGAATATATAAAGATTATGTAAAAGATTCTTTTGGCACATTGATTTAAATCTAAAAATATGCGTATATATTTGTAGAAGTATTATATATCTTTTTTTACAAAATTAAGAAAAAATATATGTAAAATCAACACAATTCAAATCTTTAAATTGTTACTTATCAATTAAATTTATTTAAGTAACACGGCTTGGAGAAACAAAACTATGTAAATAAAATTGGCTTGTAATTCCCTTCCCATGCAGCATATACCCTGTCTCAGCAATAAATGTTCGAGCCGATACACTGAATAATCTTCCATCACCCGAAGATTTGTGATTGGCGCTACATTTTAATTTTACAAAAACCATGTTTACTGAGAGCGTAGTTATTTAAAATAAGGTGTCTATAGAATGACTCTGAGTTGTTTAAGCTATTCAATAGATAGTGAATATAGCGTCTCAACATTAGTTGATGTACTCATTTATCGAGCAAAGCACCAGCCAGAACAAAAAGCTTATACATTTTTAAAAAATGGAGAACAAGAAGCAGATAGTTTAACTTATCAAGAACTTGATCTGCGGTCTAGAGCGATCGCTTCTTCTCTGCAAGCTCTTAATCTTGTTGGAGAACGGGCCCTACTCCTTTATCAGCCTGGATTAGATTTTATTGCTGCCTTCTTTGGATGTTTGTACGCTGGAGTCGTAGCTGTTCCCGCCTACCCACCAAGAAAAAATCAAAATCTGAGTAGACTACAGTCAATTACAGCTGATGCCCAAGCCCAAATAGTACTCACTACAACAACATTACTGAATAACCGTGAGCTTTTTGCTGAGCAGGGCTTAGAACTAGCTAAATTGCAATGGTTAACAACCGATGCATTAACTAACGAACTCACACAATCATGGCAGCAACTAAAACTTGAAGAGAATTCCTTAGCTTTTTTACAATACACTTCTGGTTCTACTGGGAATCCCAAAGGTGTAATGGTCAGTCATGGCAACCTTTTACATAATTCTCGCCTGATTGCCCAATGTTTTGGTCATTCATCCAACAGCAAAGGTTTGATTTGGTTACCTCCTTACCATGATATGGGATTGATTGGTGGTATTTTACAACCCCTTTACGCTGGGTTTCCCGTGGTATTGATGTCACCAGTAGACTTTCTGCAAAAACCCATGCGTTGGTTACAAGCAATTTCTCGCTACAAAGCTACTACTAGTGGTGGTCCGAACTTTGCATATGAGTTATGCCTGCGTAAGGCCACACCCGAACACTTAGAAAGTCTAGACTTAAGTAGTTGGGATCTTGCTTTTACGGGTGCCGAACCCATTCGCGCTCAAACGTTGGAGCAATTCACCAAGACTTTTGCACCCTGCGGTTTTCATCAAAAAGCATTCTATCCATGCTACGGTATGGCGGAAACAACTTTGATTGTTTCTGGAGGAGCAAAAACAGAATTACCAATCTTTTGTAAAGTTGATCCGACTGCACTAGAACAAAATCGAGTAGTCAAAGTTACAGATGAACAGATTGATGCTAGAACCCTCGTCGGGTGTGGGCAAAGCTGTCAAGATATGAAGATTGTCATTGTCAATCCCGAATCTTTAACTATTTGTTCTGAGAAGCAAATCGGGGAAATCTGGGTATCAGGTTCAAGTGTGACTCAAGGCTACTGGAATCAAGCTGAACTCACAAAAGAAAACTTTTATGCTTATGCAGATACGGGAGAAGGCCCATTTCTGCGTACAGGAGATTTGGGATTTTTACAAGATGATGAACTGTTTGTCACAGGTCGGATTAAAGATATCATCATCATTCGTGGGCAAAACCATTATCCTCAAGATATTGAACTCACTGTAGAGAAGAGTCATCCTGCTTTGAGAGTAGGTTGTTTAGCTGCCTTCGCGGTAGAATCCAAAGGTTCTGAAAGACTGGTTGTTGTTGCTGAAGTCGAAAGAACTTACTTCAAGAAATTAAACGTTCAAGAAGTCGTCAATAAGATTAGACAAACAGTAATAGCAGAACATGGGCTAGATGTATTTGCTGTGGTATTAGTGAAGACTGGAAGTATTCCCAAAACTTCTAGTGGTAAGATTCGCCGTTACGCCTGTCGAACTGCATTTTTGTCGGGCAGCTTGGATGTTGTCCAAGACTGGAGTGAAAGTCCAGAAAGTACCAAAAAATATATCAATTTACAGGCAGAAATTGAAACTATTTTGCATAAATTGCAAATTGAAAAACAAGGGTAGAATTGAAAATGATATCAAAAACATTATTCTCCTTCATTTGAATCATGTATCTGTTTTTCTGACTCAGGTACATGCAGTAATCCTAGTTAAATCAGGGAATATAAACATATTTCCTATATTCCCATATATAGCAATCCTAAATCAGTTGTGAGAGATAAAATGTCTGAAAAGCTGATAGGTACTTTGTTTTTACGTCTTTTCTCACGTTAAAATGGGGATTGCTATATAAATATTATGATTATTTTAAGATTATTTATGATGGCTAGATAATACATATGGACATCACTATAATGCGTCAAGACATTCATGGAAAAATGGCATTAATGTGTTGATATAAATATTATTAGGCCTATTTCAAAAAAAGCATTATTGTAATATAATTATCATAGGAATTGCAGAAGATGTATCACCAGCGTCAATGTAAAAAACTGACGGATATATCAGCTATTTTTCTTATCCCTTTTAGGGAATCTTATTTTAGTCATTGTTTCCCCGGCGAACTGAAAAAGTTTCTAACGTAGTTAAATAGCAACAATGAAAACTCACAATCTTGATGTAATGCAAATTTCTCAAATCGATAAAGATACCAAAGACCATGAATTAAATAAATTTCCATCTCTTGAAGAAGTTCAAGATTGGATTCTGTTATATATAGCTAATTTGCTGGAAGTAGAAACAGAAGAAATTGATATTACTTTACCCTTTAGTACATATGGATTAGATTCTTCTGTAGCAGTTGGTTTGACTGGTGATTTAGCAGATTGGCTAGGATTGGACTTAGACCCTACACTGCTCTATGACTACCCTACTATTGAAAGTCTTGTGCAGCATTTGAGTTCTGAATTGCATTAGAAACTAAAACTCAAGATTGTAGCAGCTGAGTTTCTCTAGTTCGTCAGGGATCAAAAACTGGCTTGTTTAAATAGAAAAGCCAATTTTTGATGTCATTGTTAAAAACTCATCTTCTTTCTATCTTTTTGCATTCGTCATTGAGGGGATAAATAGTGGTAACAACATCCAAAACAGTAGCCAATAAAGAACTATTATTGGATACATCGGAAAAAAAACGAAAAAAACATTTTCAAATAATTGACAAAACTTACAACAACAATACTGAGTCTGATTACACTGAAAAAATAGAAGCCTTAGGCAAAAACTTTGACTATAGCAGTAACAGCAGTTCTTACTGGGGTGAGCCTGAACTTTCAACTTTATATGGCACGCCCCTTTATGAAGAGGCTTCAACTTCTCAAAAACTAGCTCTGAATCATTTATATTGGGTTGGACAGTATCAACACACAGCAGCTGCCGAATCCAACACCATGCTTTACAACCAAGTAACATCAGGTGTATTTACAAAGCTTGGTGGCTATCAAACCCTTTGTCAAGAGTTAGATTTTGAAACCCATCAAGAACGATTTCACATTGGTACATTTCAAAGAATTGGGTATAAAACTAAGATAGCTTTGCTGGGTAAACAATCCTTAGGTAATAGTCTTCACAAAAAGTTAGCTAAACCCAACAGTAGTCTGTTGGATAAGTTAAAGTTGCCACAAAACAAGGAATCTTGGTCATCTTTTCAAGAATCTACATTTAGAGCGATTACTAAGCTGATGCATCGCCAGAATGCGGATTATTATTCCCGGTTTTTAGAAGAACGTGGTGTTGAGAAGATCCCCACTACAACTGATGGGTTAGCAGGAGTGACAGCTTCTCTATCTGCTTTTAAATTCTTGACTTTGAACTGGGGTAGTTCACCTTTCATGGCAGCCCAGTATTACTCGGCTCGCATGATTGCTAATATGTCCCTCAAGGCTTATGAACATCGCTTCTTCAGACAATTTAAACAACTAGAAAGAAAAAACGATTTCATTCCTGCGCCTTTGCAAGTCTCCTACTATCATTTGTTGGATGAAGCTTTTCATACAACAATGTCTCATGTAATTTCTCAAGAAGTTTATAAAGATTTCCCTAAACCCACAGCCTATGAAAAACTGCTGTCTAATATTATTATTTACCGCTTGCAAAGTGGTTTGTTAAACGGATTGTCAGGAGGGTTGCCTGTCACCTTCCGAGATGACACTTCTTTTATGACCTCTTATTATCGATTACTGACTTCTCCGTTGTTTGGAATGTCTAGTAGTGATGCTATCTACTGGCTAGAGAAATGCTTGTGTCAAGAGCATGAAGGATTCCACTTGAATCTCAAGTATCACCAAGATCTGTTATTCGATATGCGGAAATTCTTTGGTCGCCTCGATTATCTGTGGCCTGTAAACCGTGAAATGCGCTTAATGGCTGCTGGTGGCTCAATTGAACAAGCTATCCAACGAAACAAATCCGCATTTGTCAAGTTTGCTGGTGCTGTTGTTTAGTCTAGGTGTGGCTGAAAAGTGATGATTGTTCCAACGCATTTGCCAAGGAAATGGTGACATCATAAGCAAATCAGCGATACTTAAGTGAAAACGATGGTGAGTATCAACATCAGTTGTTTGATGTGTCAGTAGCAATACTAAGGATTTGAGGTCTTTGTCGTGGAACCCGTAGCAATTATTGGCATTGGCTGTCGTTTTCCTGGTGCTAACAACCCAGACGCTTTTTGGCATCTTTTACGCAATGGGATTGATGCCATCTCAGAAGTGCCTGTGGAACGATGGGACATTGAAAAATTTTACCATCCCCAACCTGGGACACCAGGAAAAATGAATACTCGTTACGGTGGATTTATTGAACAAGTAGATCAGTTTGACCCAGACTTGTTTGGTATTTCTCCTCGGGAAGCCAAAGCAATGGACCCCCAACAACGCCTGGTTTTAGAAGTTGCTTGGGAAGCTTTGGAAAATGCCGCGATTGTACCTGCTGAGATATCTGGTAGCCAAACGGGGGTTGTCGTTGGCATCGGTAACTATGACTACGGCATCTTGTCATCCAAAGACTTAGACAGAATAAGTGCCTATGATGGTACTGGCAATACTATTAGTATTGCTGCTACTCGCCTATCGTACCTATTGAATTTCAAAGGTCCGAGTTTTACTATTGAAACGGCTTGCTCGTCCTCCCTAGTTGCGCTGCACTTAGCCTGTCAGAGTTTGCGAAATCAAGAAACCGATTTATTCGTAGTCGGAGCGGTGAGCTTGATGTTGTCTCCGCAACAGACCATCACCTACTCTAATGCTCAGATGATGGCAGGAGATGGACGTTGCAAAACCTTTGATGCTAAAGCAGATGGTTACGTCCGTGGTGAAGGATGTGGGGTTATAGTACTCAAGCGTCTGGCAGATGCGATGAGGGATGGAGATAATATTCAGGCAATTATCAGAGGTTCAGCAGTTAACCAAGATGGCCTGAGCAATGGGATGACAGCACCTAACAGCGTTGCTCAACAAGCTGTAATTCGCCAAGCGCTGCAAAATGCTGGTGTTGAACCTGCCCAAATTAGCTATATTGAGGCTCATGGCACTGGCACATCACTGGGAGATCCCATTGAAATCAGGGCTTTGAAAACCGTTCTCATCCAAGGGCGCAGTTCTGAGCAACGATGTTGGGTTGGTTCAGTGAAAACCAATATTGGCCATTTGGAAGCTGCGGCGGGAATGGCTGGGTTGCTGAAGGTAGTTTTGGCGCTGAAGCATCAGCAAATTCCGCCTCATTTAAATCTTCAAGAGCTAAACCCGTTAATTTCCTTTGCTGGAACTCCCTTTGCTATTCCTTGTGAACTGCAACCTTGGCAGGTAAATACAGAGCCTCGCTTTGCAGGTATCAGTTCCTTTGGTTTTGGCGGTACTAATGCCCATGTCATTTTAGAAGAAGGTAGGGGACAGCAACGAGAAAATCACAGCCAGAGAATAGATACCCTGGAACGTCCTCTACATTTACTCACTATCTCTGCAAAAACTCCTCCGGCTTTGTCTGAATTAGCACAACGTTATGCGAACTTTTTGGATGAAAATCCAGAACTAGCTTTGGCAGATATTTGCTACACAGCTAATAGAAAGCGATCGCATTTTGAACACCGTTTGGCAGTTGTAGCAGACTCTACTTCTGAGTTAAGGCAGCAACTACAACTTTTCACTGCTGGAACAGAAACAACCACAATAGTCACAGGCCAGGTACAGGGCAACAAGCGCCGCAAAATCGCCTTCCTATTTACAGGACAAGGGTCACAGTATGCCGGGATGGGGCAACAACTGTACCAAACCCAAGCCAAATTCCGGCAAATCATCGACCAATGTGACCAAATTCTGCAACCATATCTAGACAAACCATTACTAGAAGTTTTATATCCGCAACCAGGCACAAACAGCCCCATAGACAACACCGCCTATACCCAAGTTGCTCTATTTGCCCTAGAATATGCCCTCTACCAGTTGTGGCAATCCTGGGGGATCAAACCAGATGTAGTCATGGGGCATAGCGTCGGAGAATACGTCGCCGCGTGCGTTGCGGGAGTATTTAGCCTCGAATCCGGGTTGAAATTGATTGCCGCCCGTGGTCAGTTAATGCAAGCCCTACCGGAAAACGGGGCAATGGTAGCAGTCATGGCCACAGTTGAGCAACTACAGCCACTGCTAGGAGAATACAAAGAGAAAGTCGCCATTGCCGCCGTCAATGGACCCCAGAGTTTGGTAATCTCTGGAGAGAAATCAGCCATCAGCGCCATCACCAGCCAACTAGAAACCGCAGGGATCAAAACTAAACCACTGCAAGTATCCCACGCCTTCCACTCCCCTTTGATGCAGCCGATGTTGGCAGATTTTCTGCAAGTCGCCAATGAAATTAAGTTTTCCCCACCGCAGCTCAAGCTGATTTCTAATGTCACAGGAGAACTAGCCACAACAGAAATCGCCACAGCCGAATATTGGTGTCGTCATATTCTTAATCCGGTAGAATTTGCCGCAAGTATGGCGACATTACAACAGCAGAAAGTGGCAATATGTGTAGAAATTGGTCCCAAACCGATATTGTTGGGTATGGGTCGTCAGTGCAATCCCACAGTTGAAGGATTGTGGTTGCCTTGTTTGCGGCCAGGACAAGATGATTGGCAGGTGATGTTATTATCCTTGGCACAGTTGCATTGTCATGGTGTGGCTGTGGATTGGCTGTTGTTTGATGCTGATTATTCCCGTGTGCGTTTGCATTTGCCTACTTATCCTTTCCAACGTCAGCGTTTTTGGATAGAGAGTAAAACTGACCAAAAAACCGATGACTTAGTTCACAGCTCGATTGTGAAGCTGCTACATCAAGGAAATGTAGAACAATTAACCCAGCAGTTAGCCAGTCAACTATCAGCAGACGAGCAGACATATTTACCAAAACTGCTGGAAGTGCTGGTGAAGCAGCACCAGATGGAAATTAATTCCCCAGGAATTCCCGATTGGTTTTATCAGATCGAATGGCAACCCCAACCCCGCCACCAGCGAGAGACACAAGAAAATGGAGCGCCTAAAAAAGTTGGTAGTTGGCTAATATTAGGCGATCGCACTGGTTTGGGACAAGCCATAGCCCAATTACTCCAAAACCAAGGTCATAGCTGTGTCATCGTCTACCCTGGTGATGATTACCAGCTGCTTGCTGCTGCCACTTGGTTGGTGAACCCAGCTAGGCGGGAAGATTTTCAGCGTTTATTGGCAGAAGCCTTGCCATCTGGTGAATTAGCTTGGCGTGGAGTCATACATCTGTGGAGTTTAGAAACAAGCCAGACGACAGATTTCTTTGTATCCAGGGAATGTATCAGTGTATTACATTTGATTCAGGCGATCGCCCAAAATCCACAACCCATAACTCCCACTTTCTGGTTAGTGACGCGGGGAGCAATCTCTGTCAATTCCTCACTGCCAGCCGTACAGCAATCACCTGTGTGGGGACTGGGTAAAGTAGTAGCACTGGAACACCCAGAGTTATGGGGAGGGATGGTAGATTTAGACTCCCAACCCGCAGATGATGAAGCTTTCACACTGTTGGCAGAAATTAGCGATGCTCAAAAAGAAGACCATTTAGCTTTTCGTTCTGGACAGCGTTATGTAGCGCGGTTAGTACCGATGCAGCCAACAGCATCATCAAAGAAGGATTTCAACAGCAACGGCACTTATCTAATTACTGGTGGGCTTGGTGCATTGGGACTCAAACTAGCCCAGTGGCTTGTTACCCAAGGCGTAAAATCCTTAGTGTTGCTGGGACGAAGTGGTGCTTCACCAGAGGCACAGGCAACTATTACTAAGATGCAGGGATCTGGGATCAAGATTTTGGTAGCACAAGCAGATGTATGCAATAGAACAGATATGTTGCGGGTGCTAGAAGCGGTGGCAGCATCAATGCCGCCCCTCAAAGGTCTGATTCATGCGGCTGGTGCAGTTGGCTATGATACCATCACCGGAATGGAATTGACTACCTGGGAATCTATTCTGCGTCCAAAAGTACTGGGAGGATGGATTCTGCACGAACTCACGCAGGATATGCAATTAGACTTGTTTGTTAGTTTTTCCTCCATCGCCTCTGTGTGGGGATCAAAAGGACAAGCCCATTACGCAGCCGCCAACCATTTCCTCGATACCTTAGCAAATTATCGACGCAGCAGAGGATTACCTGGATTAAGTATCAATTGGGGACCTTGGGCAGAAGTAGGCATGGCTGTAGGAGAAGCCCAACAGTTTTTAGCCCGAATGGGAGTCGAGGCTTTGCCACCACAGCAAGCACTGGCTGCTTTGGGGGTGGCTTTGAGAACAGATGCCGCCCAAGTGACGATCGCTAACATTGATTGGACTGTGTTTAAAGGGATTTATGAAGCCAGAGGGCAACGCCTACTCTTGGAGAAGTTAGGAACACAGATACAGCAAAACACAGAAAAATCTCTAGATGAAAAGTCAGAAATATTACAAAACTTAACAGCAGCAACACCAACTGAACGGCAACCGATTTTAATTGCTTACCTGCAAGCAGAAATCTCTAAAGTGTTAGGAGCGGCTCAATTAGCAGACACACACCGGGGTTTCTTTGAGATGGGTATAGATTCTTTAATGGCTGTAGATTTAAAAAACCGCCTAGAAACTAATCTCAACTGTTCTTTACCTGGAACTCTGCTGTTTGAAGTACCCAACATTCAAGACTTAGCTACATATCTGGGTAAGGAAGTCTTGCATTGGCAAGATGAACCACAGCAAGTAGCAACCGAACCGAATACAGATTTAAATACAGATTTATTAGAAATCACACAACTATCCCAGGAGGAGGTGGAAGCGTCAATTGCTGATAAGTTGGCAGAACTAGAAAGCTTAATTGGGTAAAGAATATATAAAATGGATAATATATCAAAAAAAGTAGATAAAGATAAATTAGAGCAGCTGAATTCATCACAACGCATCCTCTTAGCTTTAGATGAAGCTGTCAAAAAATTAAAAGCTGTCGAGCGTGCCAAAACAGAAGCGATCGCTATTGTGGGTTTGAGCTGTCGCTTTCCTGGTGGTGTCACAAATCCAGAAGAATTCTGGCAATTGCTGATCGATGGTGTAGACGCAATTACAGAAATTCCTAGCCAAAGGTGGCATCTGGAAGATTACTATCACCCCAATCCAGATACACCAGGAAAAATGTATTCCCGCTACGGGGGATTTTTGCAGCAGGTAGACCAATTCGACGCACAATTTTTTGGTATTTCCCCACGAGAAGCCATCAAGTTAGATCCACAGCAACGCTTATTGTTAGAGGTAACTTGGGAAGCCTTAGAAAATGCGGGGATAATTCCTCAAGAACAAGTTAATGGGCAGACAGGCGTATTTATTGGCATTACGACCAACGACTACGCCAGACTCATTACTCCCGGTGGTGACTTGAGCCAAATCGATCCCTATTATCTCACAGGTAATCCCCTGAATGCCGTAGCGGGTCGCTTGTCTTATACTCTGGGATTGCATGGCCCTTGTATGGCTGTAGATACAGCTTGCTCATCCTCCTTGGTAGCCGTGCATCTAGCTTGTCAAAGCTTACGGAACCAAGAGTGCGATCGCGCTTTAGCTGGTGGCGTCAACTTAATTTTATCTCCAGAAAATAATATCGGCTTGTCAAAAGCCAAAGTCTTGTCTAGTGATGGACGCTGCAAAACCTTTGACAGCGAAGCTGATGGCATTACCAGGGGAGAGGGTTGTGGCGTTTTGGTACTCAAACGCCTCTCAGATGCGGAGGCTGATGGCGATCGCATTTTAGCCTTGATTCGTGGTTCGGCAGTCAATCAAGATGGTGCTAGTAGTGGGTTTACAGTACCCAACCGCAGCGCCCAAGAAAACTTGATCCGCCAGACTTTAACTAGGGCTAATGTCAAACCAGAAGAGGTAGATTATGTAGAAGCTCACGGCACTGGTACGTCCCTGGGCGATCCCATTGAAGTCAGGGCTTTAGCTGCTGTTTTAGGTGCTGGACGCACAGCCGAAAATCCTCTGAAAATCGGAGCAGTGAAAACAAATATTGGGCATTTAGAATCAGCCGCTGGTATTGCCGGGATGATTAAGGTGATACTGTCCCTGCAACATCAGCAAATTCCGCCCCATTTGCATTTAAAGCAACTTAACACCCACATTAACTGGGACGAATTACCTGTATCAGTAACCACGCAAGCTACACCTTGGCCAGTGGGAGACAAACAACGCCTTGCTGGAGTCAGTTCCTTTGGCGCGAGTGGTACTAATGCTCACGTAATTTTAGCAGAAGCACCAATAGGAATTCAAAATTCAAAATTCAAAATTCAAAAAGAAGATTCTATTGAACGTCCTGTGCAACTTCTAACCCTATCAGCGAAAACTGAGAAGGCTTTGCGGGAATTGGTACAACGTTATATTAATTATTTACAGTCCGATCCCGAAACATCTTTAGCAGATATTTGCTTCACTGCTAATACTGGGCGATCGCATTGGAAATATCGTCTCGGCATCTTGGCTGACTCTACAATGTCAGCATTGGCGCAGTTAACTAGCTGGGCATTGGGGCAGGATGTTCCGGGAGTGGTTTTAGGCGAGGCAGAGTCAACTACTCAAAAAATCGCCTTCCTATTTACAGGACAAGGGTCACAGTATGCCGGGATGGGGCAACAACTGTACCAAACCCAAGCCAAATTCCGGCAAATCATCGACCAATGTGACCAAATTCTGCAACCATATCTAGACAAACCATTACTAGAAGTTTTATATCCGCAACCAGGCACAAACAGCCCCATAGACAACACCGCCTATACCCAAGTTGCTCTATTTGCCCTAGAATATGCCCTCTACCAGTTGTGGCAATCCTGGGGGATCAAACCAGATGTAGTCATGGGGCATAGCGTCGGAGAATACGTCGCCGCGTGCGTTGCGGGAGTATTTAGCCTCGAATCCGGGTTGAAATTGATTGCCGCCCGTGGTCAGTTAATGCAAGCCCTACCGGAAAACGGGGCAATGGTAGCAGTCATGGCCACAGTTGAGCAACTACAGCCACTGCTAGGAGAATACAAAGAGAAAGTCGCCATTGCCGCCGTCAATGGACCCCAGAGTTTGGTAATCTCTGGAGAGAAATCAGCCATCAGCGCCATCACCAGCCAACTAGAAACCGCAGGGATCAAAACTAAACCACTGCAAGTATCCCACGCCTTCCACTCCCCTTTGATGCAGCCGATGTTGGCAGATTTTCTGCAAGTCGCCAATGAAATTAAGTTTTCCCCACCGCAGCTCAAGCTGATTTCTAATGTCACAGGAGAACTAGCCACAACAGAAATCGCCACAGCCGAATATTGGTGTCGTCATATTCTTAATCCGGTAGAATTTGCCGCAAGTATGGCGACATTACAACAGCAGAAAGTGGCAATATGTGTAGAAATTGGTCCCAAACCGATATTGTTGGGTATGGGTCGTCAGTGCAATCCCACAGTTGAAGGATTGTGGTTGCCTTGTTTGCGGCCAGGACAAGATGATTGGCAGGTGATGTTATTATCCTTGGCACAGTTGCATTGTCATGGTGTGGCTGTGGATTGGCTGTTGTTTGATGCTGATTATTCCCGTGTGCGTTTGCATTTGCCTACTTATCCTTTCCAACGTCAGCGTTTTTGGATAGAGACGGTTGATGGGCAGCGAGATCAACCTGCGCTGATATCCAGAAATGGCAAAGCTAGAAAAATTCTCCATCCTCTGTTGGGACAACGTTTGCCCCTAGCAACCAGCAAATCAATTCATTTTGAGTCTCAAATTAGTGCTGCGTCGCCAACTTTTCTCCAAGACCATTGCATCTATGATGCCACTATCTTACCTGCCACTGCTTACATGGAAATGGCTTTATCCGCAGGGGCAATTGTCTTCAAAACAGATCGCGTGCAGTTAGAAGCAGTATCCATCCAGCAAGCTTTGGTATTTTCTGGAGACGAACCGAAAACTCTGCAACTGGTGCTGACTCCCGAAAACACCACAGTATATTCTTGGCAGGTGTTGAGCTACTTAGAGGATGAGAGTAATGTCGATAACTGGACACTCCACGCATCTGGCAAGGTAGGGTTAGGCAATGCAGAAACTCATTCTGTCCCAGTAGATGTAACTGGGTTGCTGGGTGAGGATTCTACAGAGATATCTGTAAAAGAATATTACCAAAGTTTAAGCGATCGCGGTTTTGATTATGGCGAGCAATTTCAAGCGATCGCCCGCCTCTGGCAAGGAGAAACCCAAGCCGTGGGGTCAGTTCGCCTACCCTTACCCCTAACAGCAGATGCTAGTAAATACTTACTACATCCAGTATTATTAGATGCTTGCTTTCAAATATTAGGCACAAACTTTCCCGATAACGGGCAGCAAGATGTCTACTTACCTGTAGGCGTAGAACAATTGCAAGTCTACCAACGTGCGGGTAGTTCTCTGTGGAGTCGGGTAGAAAAGATAGAATTTCAAGATGTAAAGCAACAGCATCTGCAAGCTGATTTGTCTTTGGTGAATGATGGTGGTGAAGTAGTCGCCAAAATCACAGGCTTATCTTTTCGTCGCATCACCCAGAAAGCCTTTCAACGCGTCTTGGCAAAAGTATTGCCAGCACCACCAACTACAGACGACTGGTTGTATCAAATCGCTTGGCAAAGACAAAACTTGGAGCCAGCATCTAGTAAGAAACAGCCTAGCAGTTGGCTGATATTCGCTGACCAAGGTGGTTTGGGGCAGAAACTAGCCCAGTTGTTGACAGCAGCAGGCGATCGCTGCATCATGGTTTCTGCGGGAGCAGTTTACCAACAATTACAAGGCGATCGCTATCAAATTAATCTTACTCGTCCTGAAGATTTTCAACGCCTCATCCAAGACAACCCTTGTCAGGGAATTGTCCATTTATGGAGTTGCGATGCCACCACCGAGCCACAACTAGTGAGTTGTGGCAGTGTGTTGTTTTTACTACAGGCAATTTACAATGCCAAATTACCAGCATTGCCTAGCCTGTACTTAGTCACTAAAGGTACGCAGACCGTAGGAGAACAACCGACTCCACTACAAGTCCAGCAAGCAACCTTGTGGGGATTGGGACGGGTAATTGCCTTAGAACACCCAGAATTGCACTGTGTCCGCCTAGACATAAATCCTGATGCTCCAGAAGATCATATCCCATCCGTTGCCCAGGAATTGTTAGTCCCAAGCCGAGAAGACCAGATTGCCTACCGCCAAGGACTACGTTACGTCGCTAGGTTGGTACGGTCTGATGCTGCTGGGAAGGCAGATGTCGCCAATCAGGCTTTCCAACTGCAAATTTCTGAGTACGGAGTTTTTGAGAACTTGACCTTGACAGCAATGCAACGCCGTCAACCAGGGCTAGGAGAAGTAGAAATTGCTGTCCGGGCTGTGGGCTTAAACTTCCGCGATGTCCTGAATGCTTTGGGTATGCTCAGGGAATATACTGAGCAAATGGGGATTACGGATGCCAAAGAACTCCCCTTTGGTGGCGAATGTTCTGGTATCGTCGTGGCTGTTGGCGAGAATGTCTCGCACCTACGAGTGGGTGATGCCGTGATTGCGGCTCAGACCATAGGCAGTTTTGCTAGCTTTGTCATTGTCAGGTCAGAATTTGTAGTCCGCAAACCGGAAAATCTCACTTTTGAGGAAGCAGCGACAATTCCCACCGCATTCTTAACCGCCTACTACGGCTTATACCAGCAAGCCCAGCTCAAATCTGGAGAGCGGATATTAATTCATGCGGCGGCCGGGGGTGTAGGACAAGCGGCTGTGCAGTTAGCCCAACGTGTGGGAGCAGAGGTACTAGCCACAGCTAGCCCTAGCAAGTGGGAGCATCTACGAGCTACAGGGGTGAAACAGGTGATGAACTCCCGCAGCTTAGAGTTTGCTGACCAAATCCCAGAAATCACCTCTGGACAAGGAATTGATGTGGTACTCAATAGCCTGAATGGGGAGTATATTCCCAAGAGTCTGGAAGTGTTGAGCGATCGCGGTCGGTTTATTGAAATTGGTAAAATCGGTATCTGGGATGCCCAGCAAGTTAAACATAGCAGACCGGATGTCGGCTATATCCCCTTTGATTTGTTAGATATCTCCCTAGAAAATCCCAGTTTAATTGGGGAAATGTTAGGGGAACTAATGGCAGAATTTCAACAGGGTTCCCTCAAACCCCTGCCAGTAAGTGTCTTCTCAATTCAGGATGTCGCCAATGCTTTCCGGTATATGGCACAATCCAAACACATTGGTAAGGTAGTCGTCAGCATCCCCCAACCTCAGATGCCCAAGGAAACAACGATTCAGGCTGATAGCAGCTACCTGATTACTGGCGGCTTGGGGGCGTTGGGTTTACAAGTAGCTCAATGGTTGGTTGAGCAAGGCGCACAAAACCTCGTGTTGATGGGAAGACGTGGCGTATCCCCAGAGATCCAACCAGCAATTGAGCAGTTAGAACAAGCGGGAGCGCGGGTGTTAGTTGTCACCGCAGATGTGTCTTGCCAAGAAGACGTGAGCCAGATGTTAGCCACCTTGAACGCATCCATGCCTCCCTTGCGTGGCATCATCCATGCGGCTGGCTTGTTGGCAGATGGGATGTTACTTAGACAGACTTGGGAAAATTTTGAATTAGTCATGGCTCCGAAAGTTGCAGGTGCGTGGAATTTGCATACTTTAACCAAGGAACTAGACCTAGATTTCTTTGTTTGTTTCTCCTCTGTCTCGGCTTTATTGGGTTCCCCCGGACAAGGTAACTATGCAGCAGCTAATGCCTTTATGGATGCACTGGCACATCATCGTCAAGCATTAGGGTTGCCAGGGTCAAGTATCAACTGGGGACCTTGGGCAGATGCAGGTATGGCAGCTGCTTTAAGCAGTCGGGAACAGGCTCGTTGGGCGGCGCAAGGTGTACAGGCGATTCCTTTAGAGCCAGGGTTGCAGATATTAGCAAAAGTGGTTCAGCAAAATCTCGCTCAAGTCGGGGTGTTACCAGTAGACTGGTCTAAATTTACAGCCCAATTCCCCAGCGATGTCGAACTACCGTTCTTAGCAGAATTTACTAACGCAATATCAAAAGTTACACCGCAGGTAGCCGAACTCCGGCAACAACTAGAAGCGGCTGCGCCAAAACAACGGCCAATTTTATTAATGAATTATGTGCGATCGCAAATTGCCAAAGTACTGAATTTAACATCAACAGAGGAAATCGATCCCAAAGAAGGTTTTCTGCAATTGGGTATGGACTCGCTGATGGCGGTGGAATTAAGAAACCGTCTACAAAGTAGTTTAGGCTGTTCTGTCCCAGCATCGTTGATTTTTGATTATCCCACAGTGGATGCTCTAGTAAGTTATCTCATACAGGAATTATGGACAGATCGACCACCTGAACCATCAACAGAAAATTCTCCCCCACCAGCACAGGGGATGGCTGAGTCAGAACTGGAGGAATTATCGGATAGCGAAGCCGAAGCATTGCTGCTGAGTAAGTTAGACAACTTGAAATATTAACTGCCAATTACACCCCGACAAAATCACACTCAATCACCAAAAACAACCATGAGTTCAGAACAAGCTAATTCCCTATCTCCTATCAAACGGGCGCTGATGGCGCTAGAGAAGATGCAGGCCCAGCTTGATGCTGTAGAATATGCCAAAAAAGAACCGATCGCGATCGTCGGCATGGGTTGCCGATTCCCTGGTGGTGCTGATAACCCGGAGGCATTTTGGCAGTTGTTGCGTGATGGTGTTGATGCAATTATCGATATTCCTAACGATCGCTGGGATACAGCAGCTTACTATGACCCGAATCCAGATACACCAGGAAAAATTTACACCCGTAAGGGAGGCTGTTTAAGCGATCGCCCAGATAGCTTTGATCCCCAGTTTTTTGGGATTTCTGCCACAGAAGCCAAAAGCCTCGATCCCCAACAACGCTTGTTACTAGAAGTCGCTTGGGAAGCCCTAGAAAATGCCAATCAATCACCAGAAAAGTTGTTTAACAGCCTCACGGGTGTATTTTTAGGCATCTGTAGCAATGACTATAACAACATGATTTGGCAGAGTGGCGGCGCTACTCAAGTAGATGCTTTTTGTGCCACAGGCAATGCTTTAAGTGTAGCGGCTGGACGCTTATCTTATTTTTTGGGGTTAAAGGGGCCAAGTTTAGCCGTTGATACCGCTTGTTCTTCCTCATTAGTGGCACTACATTTAGCCTGTCAACACCTGCGGAATCAAGAATGTCATCTGGCACTAGTGGGTGGAGTCCACTTACTGCTATCACCAGAAACCAGTGTGGCTTTTGCCAGAACCAAAATGTTAGATGCAGATGGTTATTGTAAAACCTTTGATGCTGACGCTAATGGCTATGTCCGTGGTGAAGGTTGTGGCGTCATCGTCCTCAAACGCCTGTCTGATGCTGTTGCTCACAAAGATAAAATTCTTGCTGTAATTCGTGGTTCCGCAGTCAACCACAATGGCCGCAGTAGTAGTTTAATTGCCCCTAACGGCCCGTCTCAGCAAGCTTTGATTCGCCAAGCCTTGGAGAATGCTAGTGTTGAACCCGCTGCTGTGAGTTACATAGAAGTGCAAGGTACTAGCACATCCTTAGGACAACCAATAGAAGTGGAAGCCTTGGCAGCAGTATACGGCAAAAATCGCCCCCTAGACAATCCCTTGCTGATTGGGTCGGTGAAAACTAATATTGGTCATCTGGAAGCAGCTTCCGGTATTGCAAGTTTAATGAAAATAGTACTTGCTATGCAACATGGAGAAATACCACCTCACCTGCACCTGCATCAGCCCAATCCTTATATTGACTGGGAGAAATTACCAGTCAAAGTCCCGACACAGAATATCCCTTGGGACAAAGGAGATCGGCAACGCTTGGCTGGAGTCAGTGCTTTTAGCTTTAGTGGGACTAATGCTCATATCGTGTTGGAAGAATACACAAATGCGGAAAATCGACAAGGGTTATCACGTCCTCTGCATATATTAGCCCTCTCCGCCAAAACACAAGAGTCACTAGTGCAGTTAACAGCAGCATATGAAAAGTACTTGATTGGCAATTCGGAGTTGAATTTGGCAGATATTTGTTTTACAGCTAATACTAAGCGATCGCATTTTCCCTACCGTCTAGCTGTAACTGCTGCTTCCACCTTGGAACTGGCGGGAAAACTAGGAGCTTTTAGAGATGGTAAACAAGTAGAAGGGTTAAGTCAAGGTAAAGCAACTACTAACCTCCCAGACGAACTGCAAATACCCGATCTCAACTCCGAATCAATAAATTGGCAAAGCATTTGGGAAAACGTTGCTCAATCATATGTCAAAGGTGTGACAATAGACTGGGCGGCTTTGTATCCAGATGATTTGTGCGATCGCCTCCAATTACCAAATTATCCTTGGCAACGGCAACGCTATTGGGTTGAGTCTGGAAAACAGATCAATGCAGACTTGTCTATTATTGACTTGATCGAGCAGGGAAATATCCAACAGCTACCAGCAGCAGAAAACCTATCTGCTGATGAATGGGAATTATTGTTGCAACTGCTAACAAAATTAACAGATGCATCGCCATCGATACAGCAATTGCAACGCCAATCGCTGACAGTCACAGATATTCAAAACTGGCTAGTCTCGCAAATAGCCAAAGAAATGGGAGTCAAACCAGATGATATAGAGATTCAAGCAGCTTTTGATAGTTACGGATTGGATTCCATGTTAGCAATTAGTATTGCCAATGCCGGACAAAAATATTTAGGAATCCAGGTTTCTCCATTAATGTTAGTACATTATCCAACAATTGCCGCACTTTCTCAGCACCTAGCTACAGAATTGGCGGCATCTGAAACAGAAGCTTTTGAAATTTGATTAGTTATATTTTAAAAAATTAGATAATTAAGGATTTTAGCAATCATGAATGTCACTGAACTTGTAGATAACTTGACTGAAAAAGGTGTGAAATTATGGGTTGATAATGATAAACTCCGCATTCATTCACCCAAAGGGATATTAACACCAGAAATCCAAAGCGAACTGGCAAAACGCAAAGCCGAAATTCTCAGTTTACTGCAAAGAAAAAATAACGATTCTGAATGTCCTACAGATAATGGTCAATCTCTCAGCTTACAAACTATCGGACGTTTAATTGGCGGATTTTCCCAAAAAACCGATACAGATTTTAAGCCGCCTGTTACCAACCCCGAAGTTATGGCGCAAAAGCTGAAAATTACTTTTCGACCCTTGCCCAAGGGATATCAAGAAGCAGCAATTATCAAATTTCGAGAACAATTAACGCAAAAACTTCAAAATTGTGGCGTGCAGATTGTAGATTGGGAATCAGCCACCAAAGAAATGAACTATGAAATCACCATTCCCCTAACTAATCTGCGGCAGACAATCAAAATTAGGGTGGTGAAAGCCGATGTCAGCGCCATTATCGATGTTGAAAGAAAACCGAATTTACTCAGTAAGCTGAAGATTTGCATTGCCGAAAATCTCTATAATTTCTATTCTCAATTTATTTGGAAACATCAAAAACAGTCTGTCTCCAAAATTGCTCAATTTATCAGTTGGGCTGAAGAGAATATTCAACCAGTAGAAGACCCTACCAATACCCAAATTATTGTATTGACAGACTTGGATGAGGAATTTGTTAGCTCTAATCTCCCCTATCAACAAAAAATCCCCATTGGTGTAAATACTCTAGTCAGGACATTTTCTGAGATTGTCATTGGTGTGTCTGCTAATCAGATTTCTATATTAAATATGAATCTTTCCGATTCTACATTTCCTGTAGAATCAATCGATGATTTTGTTTTGAAATCTTTAACACCGAAAATATACGTACCAATTTTACCATTGCCACTGAGCAGGTTTACCCTCAGTCAATATGACCCAAATCAATCCCCCTATGCAGCCCAACTGGTAAAATTTGGTCAAGAATTAGCAGCAACAGAATTGCTGCCTTCTGGATTCAAAATTGACGATGTAATTACCAGAAAATCCCATCGAGATATTGTAGACTGGATGGCCAATGGGAGAACAGGTGTATCTTATGGTTTTGTCGCTTATGCAGAACCTCCGCAATATGTCGGGGCTGGAGAAATCTCAGCCAGTGAATGGGAGAACTTATCATCCATCCCTGGATTTAGCAGCGATGAACTGCGACTAAATCAAATTGGTAGGAGATATTTAAAAACCAAAATTGGTAATGAATATCGATACAAACAAATACCAGATATTTGGGTTGTCAGTTCTCGTTCAGGTTCCAAAAAAACAGATCTAAATTTGGAAACCGATATTCTCAGGATTGGCTTGCAAGATAGGCTGTTGTTGCAATTACCAGAAGCAATTAACCCAAGCGCCGGGGATATTAAACCATCATACGACTTGTACGTGATGGTGGCGATCGCCCTCTCTGCTTCCCTATATGCGCCAGAACTCATTGAAAATGGTGCGCCAATGGTTCATTTCCACGGATACCCGTCTCTTGAATGGTTTAAGTCCGACAAAGAATATTACACAGGTGTCCACAATCCCTCAGTTCCCTGTGGAACTTATGAATCAGGAGTCTTTAACTTCCTGGGGATATACGATTTAGTCCAGCAACACGGCAGCGATATTGCCTTAGCCAGCTTAATTGAACCAGATCACGGCACAAATATCATCGGTCGGGATCTGGAATATCTACTTTCTAGAATCAAAACTGGAATTGAACAAGGAGAAATTGAACTAGGAGGAAAATATTTCCCCTCTTTAAAACAAAACTTGAATTAAATCAACTCAGGTTGACTATCAATAGTCAACCTGTAGACATAAAAATTAACATTTAACCAAGCATTATGACCAGCATAGCGGGTAAAACAGTACTTTTAACAGGAGCTTCTCGCGGCATTGGCGTTTTCATTGCTCGTGCTTTAGCCAAGGAACAAGCAACTATCATTGGAATTGGGCGATCGCATCAACAACTTGACAATCTTACTACTGAACTCAAAGCTTTGGGATGTAACTTCATTCCCTTTACCTGGGACATCAGTAATTTATCAGAACTACCAAATTTATTAAATAAAATTAATCAAATCGTTGGTCACGTTGACATCTTAATTAATAACGCCGGCATCGAAATTTATCGCTCATTTCCAGATTATTCCCTAGCTGAGATGCAATCAGTCATCTCGACTAACTTACTAGCAGCAATGGAACTATCCCGGCTACTACTGCCAAACATGTTAGTTCAAAACAGTGGTCATATTGTCAACATTGCCTCCCTAGCCGCCAAAAAAGGACACCCTTACGACAGCATTTATTCTGCTAGTAAAGCAGGTTTATTAATGTGGAGTGATGCTGTTAGACAAGAATTAGCTGATACTGGCGTACAAATCTCAACCATTTGTCCAGGATATATTGCCGAACAAGGAATGCTAGCTGATACTGGCATTCCTGCACCCAGTTTATCCGGGACATCTCAACCGGAAGCAGTAGCCAAAGCAGTGATTCAAGCCATTAATAAAAATCAAGCTGAAGTCATAGTTAATAAAGATTTAATAACAGTAACTCTGACAAAATTACTCTTTGCCATTTGGCAGTTTTTCCCAAAATTTGGAGATGCCATTTACCGCTGGATTGGTGTCACAGAGTTGAATAACCAGCGTGTAAACAGCCAAAAGCAGATGCACAATCTTGTTCAACATAATTCTAAATATATGAAAAGTGTATAATAGACCTCTTACAAAAGTCTTTCTTTGCGTTCTCTTCTGGAGCGCCTCCGCGTGTTAGCGAACGCGAGTGCGTCTCGTAGAGAAGCGGGGCGTAGCCCGACAAAAAAATATTTATGCAAGAGACTCCATAAGTTGCACTCACAAGAAGCAATGAAAATTTCTTTTTCCTACTCCCCACTCCCTATCCCTACTCCCTATTTTCAAGGCAGGTCTAATCACTACCAACCTGACTAATAAAAGTTAATTTTATCAGAGAGTAAATGAATGAATGAGCGTCAACAACACACCCTTGTTTTTCTTTTTACTACCTTTCTTCCAGAGGTTAGCGGTTCTGCTATTTTCAACTGGGAACGTGTTCAATGGTTTGCTAAACAAGGTGATTACCGTGTAGTTGTATTAGCACCAGATTGGCAAAATAAATTGCAGCTTCCTTCCATACCAACAAATTTAGAAGAAAACTTAATTATTGAAACTTACCCTTCAAAACCTTGGCTGCTTTACCCACTGCTTCATGTTCCTAAGTTTTCCGCTGCATCTAAAATCAGCCAAAAAATAGCCTACTATCAACCAGATTTAATTACTGTAGTAGATTTAGAGCGTTTATTTTTATTTAGCACTTGGCATTTGCCTGGTAGACGCTACGCCCAGATAAAAAAAATTAATTTCATCAGTGAATATCATACAGATTACTACAATCACGTCACTACTTATCCGGCTGGGAAATTGTTAAGAGAAATATTATGGAAGCCGATCACTAAATATTTATACAATAAATGTGATATCACTATATCCATTAGTCCAACTGCAAGTAAAATATTGCAAAAAATGGGTATTTCTAATTCTCGTACTATACCTATGTATGGCTTAGACCTTTCTGCATATACTCCTAGTCGTCATAATCGGCAATTCTTAGCATCTTGGTTGACAGAAAAAGAGCAAGATAACAAAGTTATCTTATTTTTGGGTCGCTTAGCATTAGAAAAAAGAATTGATCTACTAATTAAGGCATTTTCTAGGTTACAACAAAAGCAATCAAATGTTTCTTTAATCATTGCTGGAGATGGGCCTTCAGAAGTTGTTCACCAACTAAAAAATCTGGCAAAATCAATTCCTAATACTCACTTTATTGGTTTTGTGCATGGAGAAGCGAAAGCGAATTTATTAGCTTCATGTGATGTTTATTGTAGCCCAGCACCTTATGAAACCTTCGGACGCACACTCGTTGAAGCAATGTCTTCAGGAACTCCAGTTATCAGTGTCAATAGCGGTGGGGTTTCTGACTACATAGTCAATGGGATAAATGGCTATCTTGTTCCACCCAATGATGTGGAAGAATTGAGTAATACCATTGAAAAAGTTTTATCACAAAACAATGAAAATATTATTCAGCGTGCTTGCCAAGATGCACAGCAGTTTTCCCTTGAGCAAGGATGTCAAAAACTTCATGTTTACTACCAGGAATTACTAAATTCCAGATTCGATGATAATTTCTTAAAATCAAAAGCGGTTGAACAAGTTTGAAACAAGTTAATTTTAATTTATTTAGACAAAAAAAATGAGCAATTACTCTGAACTTACATTTCATAATAATTCTGATTCCATCAAATCCTATCAGGAGCAGAATAAAAATCAACGGATCGAGTGTTTAATTTGCAATTATCGCATCCAATTGGATAACAAATCTGCATTTTCTAACTTTCCCTGTAACGTCAGAGCTTTTCAAGATGAGAGCTTCAAAGTTTGGCGATGTCCCAATTGCCAGACTATTCATTGTTTAGACGTTGTGGATTTAGAAAAGTACTACGCTCAATATCCCATTGCCAAGGCTAAACTCAGTTGGCAACACTTACTCACATATCGAAATATATATCAACGACTCACCAAGCACGGATTATCAAAGACTCACTCAATACTCGATTATGGTTGCGGTGTCAATGGTTTATTTTTACAGTACATCCGACAGCGCGGCTATGTAAATTCCTACGGTTATGACCCTTATGCTCCCAAGGATGGCTTTGGCAATCCGGAAATCCTCGAAAAAGGGCCATTCGATTATATTTTGCTGCAAGATGTTCTTGAACATGAAGAAGACCCTAGTGAATTACTTCATAAATTAAACAGCTTGCTTTCCCCTAATGGTTATATTTTGATCGGTACACCTAACGCAAGCAATATAGACTTAAACCAACCGGAATTATCAGATTACTATAATGAGGTACACGTCCCCTATCATCTACATCTTTATACTCGGGAAACTTTAGAATCTCTGGGAAACTCCCAAGAGTGGATACCTTTAGAATTCTTTGGACGTACCTATAGTGATACACTTTGGTTCGGTTTCAATTCTCGTGCTTGGAATGAATACCAACGCCTTTGCGATCGCTCTATAGATGTCATTTATGAAGATATCAAACCTTGGAAAATACTAACATCCTATAAATTCTTTTTCTATGCAATCTTTGGCTATTGGCTCAATTTACCTACAGGGATGGCTATTCTGTTCCGTAAAAACACTTAAATAGTTGACGAATTATACTCCCATATGAAAGGACTGTAGGGTATAAGCTAATACGCATTTAACTTGCATATTGTTGATTTTGTAGAAAAAGCGTCAATCCTTCTCCCCTGCCCCCCCGTCCCGCGTTAGGGGTTCCTGCCATAGACCTCTGCTCCCCTGCTGTCTAAATGTGCAAATTAGGTGCTTAACAGCTTAGGATGGGGAACCCCACCCCATACCCAATACCCTGTTTTTGGTTAAGTTTTGAATTTTAAAAAACTAAGAAAATGGATACATTATTACAAGAATTTGGTGATGATAAAAACTATCAGCATCTAAAGATTAACAAACAGCGTCTTGAATGTGTCATTTGTCATTATTCTGTCAAGCCAAACGATCAAGCCGCATTTGTAAACTTTCCCTCTAATGTCAGAGCTTTTAAGCATGAAACCTTTAAAGTTTGGCGATGTCCCAATTGTCAGACTATTCATTGTCTAGACATAGTGGATTTACAAAAATACTACGCCAAATATCCCTTTGCTGAGGCGAAACTGACACTACCTTTCCGGCTTTATTACCAAAAAATCTGCCGACAATTAACTAAGCATGGGTTATCTCGAACTGACGTAGTGCTAGATTACGGTTGTGGCAATGGTCAATTTATTCAGTATCTTCGAGAACAAGGATTTACCAATTCCTACGGTTATGATCCCTATGCTGGCAAAGATGGCTTTGGTAATCCAACCATTCTGCAAAAAGCACCTTTTAATTACATCCTCCTCCAAGATGTGATCGAACACGTTGAAGATCCTAATATACTCTTAAGTGAGTTAAATAGTTTATTGGCTCCTGGTGGTTACATTATTATTGGCACACCCAATGCAGCCAATATTGATCTGAGTCGTCCCAGCCTATCGGACTACTATAATCCAATCCATGTTCCATATCATCTTCATATTTATACTCGTGAAACTTTAGAATCTTTAGGAAACTCCCAAGGGTGGACACCTTTAGAATTCTGGCCACGTTCGTATAGTGATACACGTTGGTTTGGTCTCAATGCTCGTGCTTGGAACGAGTATCAACGGATTTCTGATGGTACGCTAGATGCGCTGTTTGAACCTATCAAGATTGGAAAAGCCTTAACTTCTTACAAATTCCTCTTATATGCAATTTTTGGTTATTGGTTAGGTTTGTACACGGAGATAACAATGATTTTTCAAAAAAATATCAGTTCAAGTTAACCTTGTTATCCTGTCATCATTAATATTTAATGTTCAGGGTAGGGATATTATTTTTCGGCGTTGCTTAGTATAGCGATCGAAGCGTTCGAGGAATGCGATCGCATTCGCTATAGATGTCAAAAAACCATTCTGTTTTCCCAGCATTGCGATTAATCATGATGGAGCGATCGCTCCATTATGCTCCGATCAACGTGCTGAGCTAAACTATCAGATTACTTTTGAATACATTGAGATTTTTATAACTTTACCGTTCATTTAAACAAAACCGTTTAAATATATTGAATTGATGAAGTTTATCCTTGAGAAAATCTCTGTACATTTACATAATATAATACGTAATTGAAAGATAAATTATCAACCTGCATATCAAAAGATTTTTAGTCTTGTACTCTTCGTTGTTCAAGATTATTTAAGTCTGTTCACTATAATCATGTTCCCTATTTTGACAGCTTGAAACAGTCTTAAAACTTAGATAAAACAAGTAAAAGCAATGACAAATACTGAAAAGCAAAAGAACAGCCTACTAGATGCATTAGCAGTTACAAACAGCATAGTTACTACTAATCTAGACGATTTTTTATTTGTAACACTCACACCTGCGAGTGACGTAGTTTTTGGAGGATTTGGTGAATATCAACTCTTATTCGGACGTAGAGGCAACGATGTACTTTATGGTTTAGATCAGAGTTTAAGTAATAATAAATCATCACTCAATATTGATGTGATGTTTGGTGATTCTGAACCAGTTGGTCTATTTCTAGGTTCAGATATTTTGAATACCATAGGTGGAAATCCTCCCTCTATTGGGAAGGATAGATTTGTACTTGGTGACTGGCGAAAGTCCTTTTACACAAATAATGGTTATTACGACTTTGCATACATTGTTGATTTCAACCGTAATCAAGATGTTATTCAACTACATGGGCGTGCAGAAGATTATGATTTTATTAATGTTCCTTTTTTAGGAACAGCTATATTTCAGAAGTCAAAGGATAGTCCATTCTTTTGGGATGGAGAGTTAGTCGGAGTTGTATTTTGGGCTTTTGATTTAGCTCCTAATGCTTCTTATTTCCGCTACGTAGGTTCTACTCCACCACCAGTATCAGAGGAAACAAAAATTAAACATCTGGGTACTGTTGGTTTTGATCTAGCTACTGCTGTGACTACAGATACTGGGGGAAATGTCTACATAGTAGGTCTGACTTCTGGTGCCTTCCAAGGTCAGAATGCTGGTTCTTATGATATCTGGATTAGTAAATATGATGGTGATGGCAACCAATTATGGATTCAACAGTTCGGTAGTTCCAAATATGACTTAGCTGTCGCCATTACAACAGATAAGTTAGGTAACTTTTATGTGGTTGGAGGTACCCAAGGTGACTTGGCTGGACAACCCATGCAAGCAGACCAACAAGATGCTTGGCTAGCTAAATATGACAGTAATGGTAATCGATTGTGGATTCGCCAACTTGGAGATGCAATAGTTAATGGTGCTTCTGATGTTACTGTTGACGACAACGGCAATATCTATGTATCTGGACTTACAGTTACCCCGGATCAAAGGCCAATTGCCATCATTGATGCTCAGGATGACTTTTGGGTAACAAAGTACGATTCTAATGGCAACCAACAGTGGTTTACTAAAGTTGGGACAGACCCATCTTATCCAGCGATTTGGGATGAAGCTTACGGAGTAGCAATTGCTAAGGATGGGTCTGTCTACTCTACAGGATGGACTTATGGTGGTCTAGCGAGAGAAAATCCGCAACTCGGATTGTACGATGCTTGGATCACCAAATATAACAACGATGGACAAGTGCAATGGATTAGACAGTTTGGTAGTGCAGACAATGACTTTTCTTGGAGTGTTGTCACTGACAGCCAAGGTAACATCTATGCTTATGGATGGACTGGGGGTGACTTTGGTAGTAAAAGTTTTGGACAAGATGACATTTGGCTAATTAAGTATCTTTCTGATGGTACCCAAGCTTGGGTACGTCAGTTTGGTACCAGCGGTGATGATGCAGCCTTCTTAGGTGGACTCAAGATTGACTCAAAAGATCAACTATATGTTGCTGGTTATACTGATGGTGGCTTTGGTGGCTCCAATGCAGGGTCTTATGATCCCTTTGTTGCCAGTTTTGATACCAATGGCAACCAACTTTGGATTCAACAGTTTGGCAGTGCTGAACTCGATAAGGCTACAAATCTCACTGCTGATAACTTTGGTAATGTCTACGTTACAGGATTTACAGAGGGTTCACTGGGTGGTTCCAATGCTGGCTCTGTAGATAGTTGGGTCGCTAAGCTCAATGCTACAACAGGGACTTTGGAAACATTTAATCCATCTTCAACTCCAATACTCAATAAAATAGTTGGTACTAGTAGTAAAGATAGGCTCATCGGTACTGAACCAACCCCCAGTAATTTGAAATCATTCAGTGCAAAAACCTCAGCAAATTCAAATCCAGCTAATGGGAACGATGAAATTCATGGTCAAGGAGGCAATGACACTATAGATGGAAAGGGAGGTAATGATCTGCTCTATGGTGGAGCCAGTAATGACACACTTATTGGGGGTGCGGGAAACGACAAACTGATTGGCGGCCCCGGAAACGATATCCTGACTGGTGGTCTTGGTAAAGATAATTTTATCTTCGACACAGGCAAAAAGTTTGCCAACAGAGACCTTGGTGTAGATAAAATTACTGACTTTGAACTTGGCGACAAAATTGTGCTGAGTAAAAGTACTTTCGACGCTTTGAAAAGTTCACTAGGAGACGGCTTTAACAACTTGAAAGATTTTGCTGTAGTTACTAATGGGACGGCAGCTAAAAATAGTCAAGCCTTTATTGTGTACGATTCAGTTAAAGGTGATTTATACTACAATCAAAACGGTTCTAGCTCTGGATTGGGCAGTGGCGCTCTATTTGCTACCTTGGTTAATCATCCCAGTCTTAGTGCCACTGATTTTCGTATCGTTTAAGTTCAGCCGTCTGGGCTTTCGGAGGAGAGGTAAGACTAAAGCTAGGACGAAAGTCCAAGTTGCGGCACTCCCCAACACAATGGCAACTGCAATAATTCACCCGTTTGGTACAGCACAAAGCTGCTGTTTGTGGTGGAATTGGTGCTACCATTGGGTTTCCAGGTTCAATGCTTAATTTACTGAGCAAATAGCTAAGTTTTGTCAACCAATCGGAGCTATTAGAGCTATGAATTGTCTCCGTAATCGGTTTCTAAAGATTGCTCTGACTGGCGTGCTTTCTCTAGGATTGTACTTACTAGCAGCCAATTTTAGCCATCGTGGCAATCTTGTAGAAGCCAATTCTCAATCTCAACTAATCGCACAAGCAAATCGTCGTCCTTCTTGGCTGGCACCGTCTCCACCTAAGTTCCCTTATTTCCGGGATAGGAAAGTAGTGATTGCCAAGGCACAAGAAATTTCGGATGGTCTTGAAGGCCACATTAAAGCATGGTTTGCGGGTAAGGCTCCTGCTGAGATTCCGAAGAAATTGATTCCTAAAGGAGTGGATACCAAAGAATTCCGTAATTTTCGCCTAGTAAAGCCTGAAGAGATTACACCTCAGCAACAATGGGTGATCCGACCGGCTGAGAAAATTAATCTCAAAGCAACTCGTGGGTTTTTCCCAGACCCCAATGCAACCTACCTCGTGTTACCTAATCTGCTTGCCCCTTTTGGCAGTAAGGTAATCGTTGAAGGAGAATTTCCTCATGCGCGGTTCTTTGACATTCAAATCACACCTTCGTTTCATCCTGAAGCCTACCGATATCGAGGCTTTGGTGTTGGGGAAGTGCCGATTGTAGATGTTGATATCGATCCACTACCAGGAAATGTCAATCCATTCCGAACAGGGGCAAACCGCAATGCTGCCAAGCGTAAATATCGAGTGACATTTGATCTGGCGATCGGCAATCCTGTTGATTTGAATCCGGCATTTCGTCCTCCTCATTATCGCGCACCTGGCAACAATCGCGTGGGTGGCGCAATCCTCTATCAAGGACCCTGGGGAGAGACTAAACCTTGGGGGCATGGACTGGGTGTATGGGATATGGGTCAGATATGGATTCGCTATTACGCAGTAGATAAAGCTAAGGGTTCCTTAGGGGGTGTACCACTTCCGAAAGTCTATTATCAGTTCCCAGATGGTAGAAAATACTATATCCAAACTGATTTTGAAGGTTGGAAAAATCGATCTAATCGGCGGATTGCTGCCAAGTCCACGACTCCTGAAGAACCAGGTGAACATATAAGTGCAAAAACGGGGTGGTTCAAGAAATTTGGGATTTTTCGAGCAATTGTTGAGGGGATGGCGCTGGAAGTTCCCTGGTTAAACCTAGACCGGGAGTATGTACGCAATCTCGATCTTGGTGTGGCAGGTCGGGGAGAAGACATGCCGCCACCAGGTAACTTTTCAGTGGGGGCAACGGAATGTAATTACATTAATTATTTGATACGGGGTATGTCTTTGGGACGGGATAAGGTTGCAGTATTAACTGGTAAACTGCCGACAACTCCACGAACCCGGAATGGTGAAGCCGTGATGACAAAAGCCCAGGCTCGTTACTGGTCAATAACTGCCACTGATACAGCATTACCAGAACCTGATGGCTTTGTTGGTGCAGCCTTACATTCAATCATGGATGATGAAATAATCAGAGATTCCCAGCAGCGATATGCGATCGTTCTCTCCCGACCGGAAGACCGTCCGAAAAATGCAACGGCCAGCAATGGTGTCACCTGGGTCAACTGGGGACCGACTACAAAGGTCAGCTGGACTCTGCGTTGGATGAGTGTTTATCCCAATTGGGACTTTGCTTTAACCCCGGACGATCGCAAGATCGGATGGCCTAGTGATTGGGCAAGCAAACGATATGACCCATCCATAATCGGAAAAAACTCTCACAACGGTGCTTTAGGTGAATATTTACCCAGAGTACACTATATGACCAAAGACCGCTTTGAGAAGTTGGGAAATTCCCTCAAACCAGATAAAATTCCCATCTGGGAGGGTACCTAATAGCAATCACGTGACGTACCTAAACTCAGATTCTGGAATCACTCTCAAAATCTGGGTTTTAGTGATTTAAGCGATCGCTGGGGAAATTTTCTCGTAAACCTCCAAACCCTTAGCTTGCAAACGTTTAATGAAACTCTTAGGCTCAATCTGTTCGGGTACAAATAGTCCAGGACCACAAATATCTCCCTCAATCAGCATTTCCGCCGCGACTGCGCCTCCCAATCCCACTAGATAACCGATCGCATTACTACGGTGAGCATGATAAGCCTCTTGATGGGAAGCAAGAGTCCAGACAGTGATTTTCTTGTGATTTTCTTGCTGTTTACCAGTTACTTCCACCACCAAACAAGCATGTCCCGCAATTTTTCCGATGAGTTCTTCTGGACGAGGTAGTAAAGCACAAACTACATCAAGTGGACGGACTTGTAGATCGCCAACAGTTATCGCTTCGCTACGATGCAATCCCAGCTTGTGCAGCACTCGCAGGCTAGCAACGAGGTCATCACTTAAACTCAGACGGAAATCAACATATTTCACACCCTTGATAAACCGGGGGATCAAAAACGTCTCTTCGTGTAGTGTGTGATAAATCGGTAGCGATCCCAGTGGGTCGGGAAACTGATAAATTTGACGTTTATGTAAAGGAGGCAGATAGTGAATACTACCATGACGGAAAATGGCGGCAGGTGTAGAGGTTTCCCACAAAAAATCCACAGGCGACCAAGCAGGTACTAGGAGTTGTCCCGGAACTTGACCGTTGTCACCGTCAATGACTCGAATGGTTCTGACACTATCAAGTTGATTAGCCGCATAGCAAGCAAAGATATCGGACATACCAGGATCTTGCCCTGTAGCAGTTACGGCTGTGATCCCAGAGTCAGCACAAAGCCGAGAGAGGCGCTCAAACTCAGCTATGGAATCGGCAACGATCGCAAAGTCCAGATACCAAATTCCCATCTGCGCGGCAATTGTCAACACCGTCGTCCCTAAATTCATGTGCCAGGGTAAGGCATTGATCACTAAATCTGCCTGTTCAAATAGAGTCTGGAGTGCTTGTGGTACTCTAGCATCCACCTGTTGGATTTGCAATTTAGGATGGTTTACCCGCGCCTTCATGGCGACGGCGGCGGTCGGATGGAGGTCAGCCAGAATTAAGCTTGCCACTTGGGGATGATGAACTAGGAATTCGGCACACACTAACCCAGTGACTCCACATCCGAGTTGAACTACACGCATTGGTTTTTTGAAAGTATGTTGTTGCATCTTTAGTCATCCCCCATCAAATCATCTATTTTGCGTCCCGCGATGGTTTCCAGACACTGGGGAATCCAATCTATAAAGCGAGGAGGAGGGGGACAGCCCACTTCTAAAAGACGTGTATTATCAAAGATTGTATTATGGCTGGCAAAACGCGCATACAATTCTATAGCTCGCCGCAGACGACGGACTGAGGTTGGATAGAGTTGCTCAAGGGCTTCGTCTGAGAAGCAATTGACGTGGTTATATGGATTGGGTTTTGCTGATTCACCAGCCACAAGCCCAAAAGCATTAGCTATTTGCTGCCAATTACATGACGAAGCAAGTCCCGATGAAATGTGATAGCAACGGTAGTCAGGCTCAGGCAAAAATAGCAAGGTTTGTAGGGCGAAACCAACATAGTCTGCTGGGACAACATCAATATAGTTGCTCTGTGACCAGGTAATCTGACGCATTCGATCAAATGTGAAAAAAACCCAGAATAGGCTGGCTGTTGGTTTACAGCCGAGAGTGGTATGTCCGACAACAACAGATGGACGAACAATCAATAAGGGAAAATCACTCATACTGGCCAAGTGCTGTTCAGTAGCAGCTTTCGACCGAGAATATTCTACGTGGTGATCGATTCCGGCCATCGGGTATAAATCTTCTTTGACGATCGCTGGTGGATTATTACCACAGATCCAGGCTGTACCAACGTACAAAAAACGTTTTAGTTGAGGACAACGGCGCATTCGCTCTGCGAAGCGACAGGTATCGTCATAATTCACTTGCCAAACATTACGACACCCTAAAAATGACGTATCAGCCGCAGCGTGAACCACATGGGTGACATCCTTGAGGATACGATCGGATGAATCAGCCACAGCAGCCAAGTCACCCGCAATAATTTTGACCCGTTCCTCAAACAGGGGAACATCAGTAAAACGTTTTAGAGAACCAGCTAATCTTACGTAGGCTTCAGTTTCACTTCCAGCCCGTACTGGCAAAATTAGAAATGTATCTTTCCGTGTGAGCAATTGGGCTGCGACAATACCACCAATCAATCCTGTAGTTCCAGTAATCAGAATATGTTCCATAAGAACTTAAACAAAATAAACTCTCAATAAAGAAAAGATGTCTGTTCAGCACAGTCTCTTACCCAGCTTTGAGATAATTTCTTGGTGACTTCATAAAAGATTCACAAAAATAATTTTATTTTCTTCAATCAAAAAAAATATAACTGTGCAAGGATAGGTAAAATTTTTATAGCGAGTTTTTACTGAGTTATGCAAATTATCTCATTCATATCTCACCGATTCAGTAAATTTTATAAAAGTTAAATCTAATTTCTGCGCTAGTTGTTGAGTTTCCTGTGCTGCTCATATCCACTGCTAAACAAGTAGATTTCATGACTGACCAGCATACGTAAAAGCTCACTGTGAGCATAAAAATTTATACTGTTTACCAACAACAGAGATGCAGAATTGGCATATTTACATGGAAATCTAGTGGATACTAATAAATTTATGGTAGGAATTTTGATCGGCGTTCAAAAAATAGGAGATGATGAAGCAGATGTTCAAAAAAAAGTCTTTAAATCTTTGGTTAATTGGACTGCTTGTTTTAGCCGGTCTAGTAGCGACTACTACAACCTTTTACGGGTTATCTTTCTTTAGGCAGGGAGTGGGAAAAAGCAATACATCAGCTCCAACGACGAATAAACTGCCCACTAGAAAGATAACGGCTTTAGGAAGATTGCAACCATTAACAGAAGTTATTCGCTTATCAGCACCCCAGACCTTAGAAAGCGATCGCGTCGCTCAATTGTTTGTCCAACAAGGCGATAAGTTGAAAAAAGGACAGATAATCGCCACGTTAGACTCTAAACAACGCCTGCAATTAGGCTTAAAAGAGGCACAAGAGCAAGTCAGGGTTGCCCAATCTCGCTATGACCAAATCAAAGCAGGTGCAAAATCGGGAGATATTCAAGCCCAAAAGGCCACAATTACGAAATTGCAAGCCGAATTACAGGGAGAAATAGCCAGCCAAAAAGCTAATATTGCTCGTTGGCAATCGGAAGTTACCAATGCTCAGGCAGAATATAATCGATTTCAATCCCTGTACCAACAAGGAGCGATCGCAGTTTCTGATTTCGATCGCAAGCGTTTAGCCCTAGAAACAGCTCAAGCTCAATTAGCCCAAGCATCTGCCCAGCAAAATAGCACTGTAGCCACACTAAAAGCCCAAATCACTGAAGCCAAAGAAGTACTTAACCGCATAGCTGAGGTCCGTCCTGTCGATCTACAAGCTGCAAAAACCGAGATAGATAGAGCCAATGCTGCCGTCAAAGGCGCCCAAAACGACTTAAATCAGGCTGATATCAAGGCACCAATTGCCGGACAAATTATTAAAATTCATGCGCGACCAGGAGAAAAGCTGACCGATCGAGGTATTGCCGACCTAGCGCAAACCAATGATATGGTAGCGATCGCCGAAATCTATCAAACCGATATTGCTAAAATCCGGGTAGGACAAAAAGCCCTGATTACCAGTCAAGCATTTACTGGACAAGTCAAAGGCACTGTTTACGAACTCGGACTGGAAGTTATTCGCCAAAATGTGTTTAGTAACCAACCAGGAGAAAACCTCGACCGCCGAGTTGTAGAAGTCAAAGTGCGTTTGCAACCTGAAGACAGCGAACGCGTATCCCGTTTAACTAACTTACAAGTACAAGTAGCTATAGAAATCTGAAGTCAAAAGAATATAGGCTAGCTGTGATAATTCATTAGACATCCTTTCATTTTTCTTCAAAAATTCAATTTATGATTCGTAAGCTATTTTATAAAACTCCCTTAGCCTGGTTGCAAATGTCCAGGGAAAAAACTCGCTTAGCAGTTGCCATTGTGGGAATTGCTTTTGCAGATATTCTGATGTTTGTACAATTGGGGTTTAAGAGTGCGCTCTACGATGCTGCTATTAGACCTCAGTATTCTCTACAAGGGGATCTTTTTTTAATTAATCCCCAGTTTGAAACTGTCTTCTCTGTCAAGAGTTTTTCCAGACAACGGTTATATCAAGCTGCGGGATTTGACGGTGTTAAATCTGTTAGTTACCTCTACATTGATTCTGGACAGTGGCGCAATCCTATTAACCATATCGATCGCCGGATTCTAATTTTTGGCATAGATCCAGCTAATTCTGCTTTTAAGTTACCAGAGGTGGATCAACATTTAGATGACTTAAAAATGCTCAATAGCGTGTTATTTGACCAACTAGGACGAACAGAATATGGTCCAATCTCTACTCTTATACAACAGTCAGATTTATTAGAAACAGAAGTTAACAATGTTTTGATCCAAGTAGTTGGAGTATTTAATTTGGGAGCATCTTTTGCAGCTGATGGTAACGCCATTACTAGTGAATCAACTTTTATGAAGTTATTTCCTAACCGTCGGACAGACCAAATTGATATAGGTATAATCAAACTGAAATCGGATGCAGATATTGAACAGGTAAAAGCAAATATACAAACTATTTTGCCACCAGATATTCAGGTGTTGAGACAAGATGAATTAGCCACACGAGAGAAAGAATATTGGGCAAATGCTACTCCTATTGGATTTATATTTGGATTAGGTTCAGTAGTGGCTTTTATCGTTGGTACAGTGATTGTTTACCAGATTATTTATGCTGATGTCTCTGACCATTTACCAGAATACGCGACATTGAAAGCAATGGGATATAGCGATCGCTACTTAATAATTGTCATTTTTCAAGAATCATTGATTTTGGCATTCATCGGCTTCATTCCAGGTTGTCTTCTATCTTTGGGAGTGTATCATGCTGCCCAAATATCTACCCGATTACCAATTATGATGACAGCTAGTCGGGCTATTTTTGTGCTGTTGTTGACCATTATGATGTGTTTTATGTCTGGAGGTATTGCGATCAATAAGTTACAGAAAGCTGACCCTGCCGACATATTTTAAGTAGTTAAGAAATGAAAGGGAGTGGGGAATCGGGAGTCGGGAGTGGGGAAACTAAGCCGCCCATAAAGGGCGGGGTTTCAGGGCAACATTCAATACAAGGATTTTTTCGCCCACAAGGGGCAAGGCTTTAAACCTCAATTTCCTTGCTCACTTCTTCCCCTACTCCCGCTCCGAAGGGGTAAATTAAGTAGGGGCGAACGGCCGTACCCTTCTCTTTTCTACGAGAGGCTGCGCCAACGAGACGCTCCGCGAACGGGTTCCGCTTTAGCGGTACGCCCTTACAATTATCTGTACTTCACAAAGTTGCAATCTGCTGTATGTATCAGGATGAGGCGAGATTCAGTTAATTAACTACACCAAGATTTCTGAAAAACTCGATAGATTTTGGAACGTTCAGCCCCAAGTTTGAGTAATAGTGTTTGAGGCATTGCGTTATCTTCTAACATTGGTGAAAACTCAATTTCAGTATAATTAGAATTTAAATATTGTTGCATTATCTCCCACCAGAGAAGCACTCCTAAACCCAAGGATTGATATTGTTTGCGAATACACAAGCTATCTAAACGGTAACGCGTAATTCCATTATCACGACCTAAGGTGAAGATACGTCGGCCTAAATACCGTAGTAATCCCAGTAAGGTTTTGGTCTGGTGCAGAGTTTGGAAAACATCGGGTACAAGCATACCAAACCCAACAGGATTATCTTCCATAAGGACAAACAGAAACAGCCGAGGGTCAATCACCTTAATCCAATCCAGCGCCAATTGGTAAAATTCCGAGCTTTCAATGTAGGTATACCCCCACTGATTGGCAAACGCATCATTGTAGAGATCGCAAACAAGATCAGATTCTTGGGCAAGCTTATCTGGATTCAACTGACGATAGGTAATTCGTTTATTGCGCCACCTTTGGGCATTTTTTGTCAAGAACTCAGGGATAGTCAGTTCTCCTTTAATTCTGAACGCTTTATAGTCCTTAGCTTTTTTGAAGCCTAAGGATTCTAATTGGTTTGGATAGTATGATAAATTGTATGGCATGGACACGTATGGGGTATCATCGAATCCCGCAATTAGCATTCCGGCACCATAAATTGGAGAGAGGGAAAAAGGCCCTAATAGTTGTGTCATACCATAAGACTTAGCCCAATTCTCAACCTGCTCAAATAATCTCTTTGATACATCTAGGTCATCAATGCATTCATAGAATCCAAAAAAGGCCGTTTGTGTACCGTAGGTTTGGTTATAAGTGCGATCGATGGAGCCTGCAATCCGACCAACTATTTTTCCATTCTGGTAAGCCAGCCATGCTTCGAGAATCCCGTGCTGGTAAAATCCACATTCTCCAGCATCAAACATCTTGACAAGATCGGCAACAGACCAAGAAACCCAATATGGATCATCTTTGTAGAGTTGATAGTTGTACTCAAAAAACTGTCGTTTTTTGCGTGGATTGTTAACTTTTCTGATTTCAATAGACATTTTTAATATAGATTAGCAGTTCTCCAAAGTTACTGATTTGTATAACTTGAAGTTGGTTTTTATCAACTTGATAAGGATACCAGAAATTGATTGTGCTTTTTCCAAAGCATATTTACTTTCAGCTTAACTACAGCAGTCGTCACCAGCTGTTTGTCATCCGTCAAAGGTTAAAACCACCTGATTTTTGTCAATTATAGGACTTACGCAAAATATCTTTCAAACTCTGATTTCCACCGAAGTTCAGATCTAAAGAAGCCTAATCTCCGACTTCTTTCCGTGTCGCGCCAGTTGCTATCCTGCGGGAAGCCGCTTCTCTGCGAGACGCCACGTGAACGCGTCTACAAGTCTCTTAACCAGAAGGGCGCACTGGCTTCTCTGCTTGCAGTCGCCTGGTGCAAGATATAAATGAAAAGTGCTGAGTGCTGAGTTCTTGGGCTAAGAGTGAAAAGACCGCCCACAAGGGGCGGGGCTTTTACCGTAGTGCGGAAATACTGAGTACTTCTTAAATTTACTCAGCATTCAGTACTGAGTTGGTAAACGGAGTAGTAGTTTTATGGCTTACAGCGATTTTAGTTTAGCTAAAGCAAAACAAGAGTTTAGTTTAATCACACTAGAAAAACGCGATATTTTCGCTGGTGTTCCTGAACTAGCAGCGAGTAATTTACTTGCAGAAACACTCAATTATAACCTGGAGATCGCTTTAGCTAGCAATAGTGAAAAAGCACGTTCTGAGTTAATTATTGCTCCAATTTTAGTAGACTTACGCCGACAATTATGCGAACAAATTGGTTTATTTTCTGGAATAGATTTCACTGTCGATAATGCCAAAGGATTAAATGGTACTTGCGATTTTATTATTACCAAATCTCCAGAAATTCTAATTTTGACAGCGCCAGTCATTACAGTTGTAGAAGCTAAAAAAGAAAATATTAATGCGGGTTTGGGTCAGTGTGCAGCCGAAATGGTAGCAGCCCAAACTTTTAATCAGCAAGCTGGAACTGAGATTAAAATAATTTACGGAGCAGTAACAACGGGAAGTATTTGGCAATTTTTGAAACTAGAAGAACAAATACTGACCATTGATTTAAGCGAATATTATCTCAAAGATGTGAATAAAATTCTTGGTATTTTAGCCAGTGGTATTTCTCAAGAAAATTAACAAAATTCAGAATTTTGACTCCTGAATTCTGAATTCAGAATATATAGCATTTCTCGTTCTAGTGAGGTGGAAGGTAAGGGCGCATAGCTATGCGCCCCTACAAAACTTAATTACGAATTACGTTAACGGAGCGGGGCGTTAGCCCATTACGAATTACGAATTATTTTAATATCGAATTCGCGGGTCTACATAAGCGTTTAAAATATCAATTAAAATGCTGGCGCTGACAACGATCGCTCCAAAAAATACCAATACTCCCTGGACTGTGGGATAATCGCGATCGCTAATGGCTTGATACAGTCGATTGGCTAACCCAGGCCAAGAAAATGTCACCTCTGTCAAAATCGCTCCACCCAACAAAGACGCAAAGGTTAATCCCAAGACTGTAATCACCGGAATTAAGGCATTTTTTAAGGCATGGGAGACTAAAATCTTATTTTCCGTAATTCCTCTGGCTCTAGCTGCTTCTACATAATCTGCTTGCAGGGTTTGCTTTAAATTCACTCGCACAATTCGCTCAAAAATCCCACTGAGCAAAATTCCCAAAGTCAAACTCGGTAAGGCAAGATGATGCAAAGATGTGAAAAACTGACTGAAGTTTCCAGCTAGTAAACTATCAATTGTATACAATCCTGTAATCAGCGTGGGTGCGGGAAGGTTGGGCGGAAAACGATTAGAATTGGGAAACCAACCGAGTTGTACTGAAAAAATCAACTGCAAAAGCATTCCCGCCCAAAACATGGGGAGTGCGTAGGTGATGATACCGAACAACCGCCCACCCAAATCAAAAGATGTTCCAGGGCGGGAAGCCGAAAGAGTACCAACTAAAATTCCTACCATGAGTGCAACCGCCATACTACATACTGCTAACTCCACCGTCGCTGGGAAATATTGTGCAATGATGTTCCAAACATTCTCTCCGCGACTTAACAAAGAAGTTCCCAAATCAAAACGCAACAGATTTCCCAAGTAATTTAGATACTGTAGCCACAAAGGTAGATTTAAACCGAGTTGTTTTCGCAATTCTTCTTTAGCTGCTTCCGGCGCACGTCCACCAAGAATTGCATCTGCTGGGTCTCCTGGTGTTGCTCTGAGTAAGAGAAATACAATGGTGATAATAGTTAATAGCTGGAGTGGCGCTAACAACAACCGGGAAACAATGTAATATTGTAAAGCTTTAGAGCGAGACATATTTTAGTTATTTGTCATTTGTCATTTGTGATTGGTCATTGGTCATATGTCATTTGTGATTGATGACTTATGCCCAATGCCCCATGCCCTATGCCCAATGCCCAATGATTATTTTTTAATTGTCTGATAAACCAAAATTTGAGTTGGATTAAGTTGTACATTACTAATACCATTTCGGGCAAATACATAGTCTTTGTTTTGCCATAGGGGAACGTAAGGTACATCTGTAGTTACTTGGTTTTGAATGTCTGTAAAAATTTTCTGACGCACTTGGGGGTTTAATTCTTTACGTTGTTGGTCAATCAATTTATTCATGGCTTCGTTATAGTAGAACGAACCCTGAGTTTGACTCGCCCCATCTTCGCATCCTTTGGCAACTGAACCTTTATCACAAGACAAAAATGGCTGGACGTAATTATCTGGATCTAAAAAGTCTGGATACCAATCAAGCAAAGCTGCTGGATATAATCCTCTAGAAATGTCTTTAAAGAAAGCAGGCCCTTCGGCAACGGCGACTTCAAATTGCAGGATTCCATCCATTTTGGCATCGACAAGTGATTTAAGTGTCTGTGCTGCTAAACTCCGAGTAGGGGAACTAGAAGGATACCAAACTTGAACTTTCGCAGGATTTTCTTTGGAAAAACCAGCAGTAGTTAATAATTGTTTGGCTCGATCAAAATTAGCATCGCCATATTTTTCTTTAAATAATGGCACTGATACATTAAAGGTGGTGGGAATCATGCTATAAAGCGGATCTGCTTGACCAAGTAAGACTCGTTCATTGATTAGTGGACGGTCAACTATTGAAGCGATCGCAGCTCTTACTTCTGCTTTATCTAAAGGCTTTTGATTCCGATTCAATACCATATAACTGACTACGCTACCCTGAGCAGCGATCGCTTGCCAATCCCCTTTTTTACCACCTTCTTCTAAACTCCGAGTTTGGTCTGGTTGTAGGGATAAATAAGCTACATCAACAGCACCTGTGCGGAAAGCATTAAACAAATTAACCGGACTAGTTTGAATTTGGACGTTAACACCCTTATTAACTGGCTTTTCACCCCAATACTGATCAAACACATCAAATCGCAATGAATCAGTGCCATACTGGGCTAACTTGTAAGGGCCAGTCCCCACAAAAATATTCGGCTTAAATTTACCTGCACCGACTTCGTAAGCTTTGGGCGAAACTGCACACACCCCAGGAAACGCCAGCAATGAAGGAAACGCTGCAAAGGGCTTTTTCAGCTTGATGGTTAACTCATACTCCCCTGTGGTTTTCACCGAATCTACTATATCGCTTAATAAAAAAGAGGGTTTGCCTTTATTTTCCATAAAGCGCTGGATGGTAAACGCCATTGCTTGGGCGTTGAAGGAAGTCCCATCGTGAAAAACCACTCCCTGACGTAAAGGGATGGTGTAAGTTAAGGCATCTTGGCTGACTTTCGGTAATGCTGTGGCGAGTTGGGGCTTAATTTCTGTGCTTCCTGGTTCGTAAGTGTAGAGGCGATCGCTCATATTAAACACCAAGCCCAAGGATGCTAACTCATAAGCATCAGCTGGGTCAAGGGTTCTCGGCTTAGCTGTTGTACCTATAGTAATGCGACCATCACCTGTAGGACTATTTACAGAACCCGATGGTGGGGTAGTTGTTTGTGGACGAGGAGTGCAACTCACAACTAAAAATAAACATACACAGAATAAAGATAGGAATTGTATAATCCGACTCCAGCGTTTCACGGACAAGGAAAACCATGTCATAGCAATAATATTTTAGATATCAGCGGTCAGTCATTTTACTACATTTGTGACTATCGTGCCTTAATTTTTACAAATAATTTTGGCAATGCTGACAGCTAAGTATATACGTACAAATAAACTTACATTTTTAGTCATTGGTTATTTGCAAAGGACTAATGACAAATGACCAATGACAAATCACAGTTACTTAAGTAAGGAAAAATGTTTATTTAATTAAGATTTGAAACATTGACTGAATTTGTCGTAAATTCATAGTTACTAGGGTATAGCTTTGTTAAGCTTTGACAATAGCTTGGGCAGTGTACATTAAAACTTTGCCTGTTGCTGCTTGAGTACACATACCCCGCATTTCTCACAAGCTTGAGGGGCAGAGGTGCAGAGGGGCAGAGGGGAAAGAAGTTGTACAACAACTCTCCCCTGCTCCCCTGCACAAGCACAGGCTCTCTCGATATGTGGTGAGAAATCCGGGATACCCGTGGAGCGGTTTCTCATAGAGAACAGCTGCATGGTTTTCCTGAAAAATCTAGTGTTTATACATCAGCGAAAAAAGCGATCGCGATATCTTGAACAACAGATTTAAAGTCTAATAGCGAGACTAAAACCGTGAAGTATTTCTTTCTATCTGAGGGATGGACAGTTTCGAGAGTGTGGGCATCTGACGGACTCTGGCAAATAACCGCATGGCGACGCCAACCAGATATTCAGCGAATGAATATTTGTTTAGTGGAACAAGACGAATTGCTATGGCTGTATCGAGTTGAAGAAGCCATTTTAACCGTAGAAGTAAAGCCAACAACCCCAGTAACCGCCAGTCAGACCATCGGTCAAGTAGTACTCAAGCGTTTGATGAGTGCCGAACAAGTAATCGAACGCCTTGGTACCGCCCAGACCAAGTGTCACCCGCAAAACATCCAGTTGGTGGTTCAGTAGAGATTGGGCATGGGGCATGGGGCAGGGGGCAGAGGGGCAGAGGGGCAGAGGGGCAGAGGAAGAATAATAACTCTTAACTCCTCACTCCTCACTCCTCACTCAGCACTCCCAATGCCCCATGCCCCATTCCGTAAAGAAAAGATAAGCAAATTTAATCCCCAACAAGATTGGTAGCGAAAAAACTTGGACATGCTACGCGATCGCATTAATTTACACGCTTGCAAACAGTTCCATCAATAGTTACACTTTTTAAAACATTCTCATTTTTGCTTGGCGATGGCTATCCTACGGGGTAAATCTCAAGGGAGCAAGTAAGCATTGCCAAACCACCTACGCTGTCTGACTTAATAAGACTAAGTTGTGGTCAAGCTCTGGCTCTGGCAATAACAAAAAACAAAAGAGAGTTTTCTGAGTGGCGATTTTCGTTTCTCAGAAACTCAGTAAGAAAATTGCTTTGTAAACTAACTCATCGAGGAGGAGCGTAGTCGATGGGACTACCCTGGTACCGAGTACACACAGTCGTTCTGAATGATCCAGGGCGGCTGATTTCTGTACACCTGATGCACACAGCCTTAGTAGCAGGCTGGGCTGGTTCGATGGCACTATACGAACTGGCAGTCTATGACCCAAGCGATCCGGTTCTCAACCCGATGTGGCGTCAAGGAATGTTCGTGCTGCCCTTCCTAGCACGTTTGGGCGTTACCCAATCTTGGGGTGGTTGGAGTGTTAGTAGTGCTTCAACAGGCGATCCTGGCTTCTGGTCATTTGAAGGCGTTGCTGCGGCTCACATCATTCTTTCCGGTCTATTATTCCTAGCGGCCGTTTGGCACTGGGTTTACTGGGATTTGGAACTCTTTAGAGACCCCCGCACAGGTGAACCCGCTCTAGACTTGCCAAAAATGTTTGGCATTCACCTGTTCTTATCCGGTCTTCTTTGTTTTGGATTTGGTGCTTTTCACCTCACCGGACTATTTGGCCCGGGGATGTGGGTTTCTGATGCCTACGGTGTCACTGGCAGCATCCAGGCAGTAGCACCAGAATGGGGTCCAGATGGTTTTAACCCATATAACCCTGGCGGTGTTGTGGCTCACCACATTGCTGCTGGTGTTGTTGGTATTATTGCAGGCTTATTCCACCTCACAGTCCGACCCCCCGAAAGGCTCTACAAAGCACTGCGGATGGGGAATATTGAAACAGTACTTTCTAGCAGTATTGCAGCAGTATTCTTTGCTGCTTTCGTGGTAGCTGGTACTATGTGGTACGGTAACGCTACCACCCCCATTGAACTGTTTGGCCCTACCCGTTACCAATGGGATCAAGGCTACTTCCGTCAAGAAATTGAGCGTCGCGTCCAAACCAGCGCTGGCCAAGGTGCAACCCTTGAACAAGCTTGGTCGCAGATTCCAGAAAAATTAGCTTTCTACGATTACGTCGGCAATAGCCCCGCCAAAGGTGGTCTATTCCGCACAGGACCGATGGTTAAGGGTGATGGCATTGCCCAATCTTGGCAAGGTCACGCTGTATTCAAAGATTCTGAAGGACGCGAATTGACCGTGCGTCGTCTACCCAACTTCTTTGAAACCTTCCCAGTAGTCTTGACCGACGCAGATGGAGTTGTCCGCGCTGACATTCCCTTCCGTCGGGCAGAATCTAAGTATAGCTTCGAGCAATCTGGTGTCACCGTTAGTTTCTACGGTGGTGACCTCAACGGTAAGACCTTCACAGACCCAGCCGATGTGAAGAAATATGCTCGTAAAGCTCAAGGCGGTGAAATCTTTGAATTTGACCGGGAAACCTTGAACTCTGACGGCGTATTCCGCACCAGTCCTAGAGGTTGGTTTACCTTTGGACATGCTGTGTTTGCTCTACTATTCTTCTTCGGTCACCTGTGGCATGGCGCTCGTACAATCTACAGAGACGTATTCGCCGGTGTTGAAGCGGATCTAGAAGAACAAGTTGAATGGGGTCTATTCCAGAAAGTGGGTGACAAGTCAACCCGCCGGAAGGAAGCACTCTAAGGGACTGGGGACTGGGGACTGGGGACTAGGAATAGGAAATAAGTATTTACGAATACTTTCTCACTAGCCAATACCCAATCCCTAATACCCAGTCCCCAATACCCAATCCCTAATCCCTCATTACTAGCTGGATAGGCAGGAACTCATAAAATGGAAAGCGTTGCGTACATCTTGATTTTTACCTTGTGTATAGGTGTTCTCTTCTTTGCGATCGCATTTCGCGAACCTCCCCGCTTTGATAAAAAAGAGAAGTAGATTGCTATTACCACAACTTTAAGCGCATTCAATGTTTAGTATCCGTTACTACTGAAGATGGTAGTAACGGATATTATTCTTTTTGTCCTTCGTCATTTGTCATTTGTCATTGGGTACTGGGGATATTCTCCACCTTCTCCTCCCTCATCTCCCTCATCTCCCTCATCTCGCAATCCCCAATCATTTTAATATTGTGATATAATTTCCAATCTTGGGAGTTGATATGTGTTAATACTAGCTTTTCTGCGCTAGGATGAAAAAGGATGTTAAGTGTGGACTGGCTAAAGACAGTTGCATGTACATCGCGCTTGTAGCACAACCTTTACGGAGACTAGAACCAGGAACTAAATCAGCATGGTCAATCAGAATTTAACCGCTACAGAAATTGGATTCACTCACGAAGATTTCGCTGCTCTACTTGACAAATACGACTATCATTTTAGCCCTGGAGATATTGTACCAGGAACCGTTTTCAGTATAGAGCCGCGCGGCGCTCTGATTGACATTGGTGCTAAAACAGCAGCATATATACCCATACAAGAAATGTCTATTAACCGGGTCGATGCCCCGGAAGAAGTCTTACAGTCAAACGAAACACGCGAATTTTTTATCCTCACCGATGAAAATGAAGATGGTCAGTTAACTCTTTCCATTCGCCGTATTGAGTATATGCGGGCTTGGGAACGCGTGCGACAACTGCAAGCAGAAGACGCTACCGTTCGTTCTGGTGTATTTGCAACCAATCGCGGTGGTGCATTGGTAAGAATCGAGGGATTGCGTGGTTTTATTCCCGGTTCCCACATCAGCACCCGCAAACCTAAAGAAGAATTGGTAGGTGAAGAACTACCACTGAAATTCCTAGAGGTGGACGAAGAACGTAACCGCTTAGTTCTATCCCACCGTCGCGCGTTAGTTGAGCGTAAGATGAACCGCCTAGAAGTTGGCGAGGTAGTGATTGGTACAGTTCGTGGTATCAAACCTTACGGTGCTTTCATTGACATTGGCGGCGTCAGTGGTCTACTACACATTTCCGAGATTTCTCACGAACATATTGATACACCTCATAGCGTGTTCAATGTCAATGATGAAGTGAAAGTTATGATCATTGATTTGGACGCAGAAAGAGGTCGGATTTCTCTATCTACCAAGCAATTAGAACCAGAACCTGGTGATATGATTAAAAACCGGGATTTGGTCTATGATAAAGCAGAAGAAATGGCTGCTAAGTATCGGGAACAGCTGCTAGCTAAACAGCAAGGTATTACTGCTGCGCCTGCTGGAGTTGTGGAAGTTGTAGCAGAGGAAGAAATTCCACCAGCAGCAGAACTTGAAGAGGAAATTCCACCAGCAGCAGAACTTGAAGAGGAAATTCCACCAGCAGCAGAACTTGAAGAGGAAATTCCACCAGCGACAGAAACCGAAGAAGAAATTACCGCAGCTATTGAAGAGTAATACATTTATAGTTTTACTGTCTTTAATTGAGAATATCAAAGCATTATTTAGAGAGGGTTTTTCCCTCTTTTTTTATGTCAAAATTTTGTCATTAGTCATTGGTCATTTATTATTACCAAAGGACAAAAGACAACTGACAAATGACAAATAACTAAATAAATGGAGTGAAATATTTTGGTAACTATTAAATGTAGAAACGTCACTTTTTATAATATTCAAGCAATTTTGTTTGACAAAAATGGTACTTTAGAAAACTCAGAAACGTTTTTGCGATCGCTGGCACAAAAAGCAGCGAGGTTAATAGACGCTCAAATTCCCGGTGTTGGCGAACCGCTATTAATGGCATTTGGCGTCAATGGCAATATCCTCGACCCAGCAGGTATAGTATCGGTGGCGAGTCGCCGCGAAACAGAAGTTGCAGCTGCGGCCTACATTGCCGAAACTGGAAAGGGATGGTTTGAGTGCTTAAAAATAGCTCGCCAAGCTTTGGATGAAGCAGAAAAATACATTGGACAAACTCCTTCACCACTGTTTGTGGGCAGTTTGGAGATATTGAAATATCTACACGAAGCTGGTATAAAACTCGGTATACTCTCAGCTGCGACAACTGATGAAGTACAACAGTTTGTAGCCCATCACCAATTAAGTGATTATATCCAGCTGGAAATGGGAGTCGATGAAAGGCCGAGTAAACCAGACCCAGTGCTATTTTTGCAAGCTTGCCAAGCCTTGGGAGTCGAACCAAGCGCTACGTTGATGGTGGGCGATTCAGTTGGTGATATGCAAATGGGGCGTGATGCTAAAGCCGCAGGTTGTATTGGAATCACTTGGGTGGGTAATTTGGATAATGTTAAAGGTGCAGATGTGGTAATTAATCAACTTGATGAAATTCAGATTTTAGAAGAGTGAGAATTCAGAATTCAGAAGACTTTAATACCCAAGCTACAAAAAAATGGCGTTCGCGTAGCGTGTCGCAGAGAAGGTATTGTTATTAAAACTTCATTCCTTTGTATATTGGGGTAAAAGTAGCGAGCGTGATACGAGCAGCCACGTAACGCCTGAAAGCCTTGCTACTTGAGTTTGGACTAATTTGCATTTAGCAGCAATGAATAGAAGGCAAGAGAAAGTGACCCAACTTCTTTTAGAGGCTGAGTTAAGTGGAATCATTAAAAAAGAAGCAGAAACTAAGCAGCAGTTAGATCAGCGTTCTTAAGTGATTCTTCGGTTTTAGGTTTTTTAGATGCGTGTTTTTTGACAGTAGGATAACGAGGACGTAGAGGTGGCTGATGCCCTTGGGCGCGACCTGGTGATTTACCGCGAGTTTTAGGGGGTTGAGCAGGAGTGCCAATGGCGGCTAAAATTAGGGGAAAGGCTTGTGCCACAACTTATGACCATGCTTACAAGGTGCGCCTCGTCCTTTGTAACCACCTGGTGTACCCCATACACATCGGTTAGATGCTAAACGCAACAACAGGTCTGCATCAATGTTCTCCGTGGCTTGGACAAATTTGGCGTTGCCGTAACCTCGATCATAAGCAGCAAGCGGTCTGACTCCTAACTCACGAGTCACAGTTTTGAGTTGAAATACTGCTTTGCTTGTTGGAGTTTCAAAGCTGGTTATCCGTTCATGTCTCAATGGCAATGCCCAACTCCCATCTGCCTCTGGTATCCAGGCTAAAGTACTGTAGCTTTGTCCGATACCTATGCTCTTTCCTCTGTCCCCATGAAAAGTTCTTTCCCTGAGTGTTCTCGCTTCTGGTCGTGACCAAAAGCTATGATCTCCTGCTAGAAATGGCTGTTCATCCGTTGCTATCTCCTGTACCAGCAACTTCATTAGCTTCCTTTTCGGTGGACGACTATCATGCAGTGCTGCATAAATACTCGACCATTGCCGTCGAAACACTGGGCTTTGTGACAAGCTTACAAATGATGGGATACTTGGACTTGTCAATACTGCATCCATCAATTCAAATACTGCGTCTTTAGCCTTGCCCAGACAATCATACAGGGCTTGGCGGAATTTTTCTAATTGTGTCAGGATCATCAGGTCAATGATTTATTAACAATATTCATTGACTTTACGGCAGTCAGTGTCATTACTGGCTGCTTTTCTCTATCTCTTTAGTCCAAACTCCAGGAGTAAGAGATAGCCTTCAAATCGATCTGCATATTGGTCACGTTGGTTAATCAGCGCTACAACAAATAAAGTGTCAACAAATAGCTTATTTGACAACTTTTTTCCCGCCTACATATAAATCAAGATGGGTGGTAAAATCCTCTGGCGCTTCTATTTTTATCTGTTTCAGTTTAGACATGAAGCTAGCCTTTTTAGGCTGTTGTTTAGATTGGGCGAAATCTTTAATTACAAGATATAACTCATCAAGATACTCTTCTTTAAGGCTGTCTATCTCGGCTTGGATTTGTTCTTTTGTAGTCATTTATGCCTCTGCTGTTTTATTGCATCACAATTGTAGGAAATTTTAGCATTGTGAAGCGGGGTAAGACAGTATGGTGGGTTAGTACTAACGCCCATAACGCACCAAAATCTAAATATTAGCTCGATTTTCGGCGTGTTGCACGACATTAACTGAGATTAAAAACCCAGAATAATAACTGTGGAATTCAGCTATTAGTCTGGGGTTTTGCTCATTAACAAACTGGCAAAATTCTAAATTGAATAAGATAGGGGGAAGGACTTGGCATCCTTTGGCTTGACATAGACCCGCTGTTTTGGTTCTAACTCTAATTGATTAAAGCGATCGCGTGTTAAATGCGCCGTTACTACTTGCCCATCATCACAAGTTAATTCTACCTGAATTTCCCAACCCAAATGTATCAACCGGCTAACTATGGCAGGTGTAGTCGCACCATTGGCACTAGTTTCCAAAATCACGTCTTGCGGGCGCAAAAATACTTGTGGATGGGGTGTATCAAATCTACTGCTTTGAAAAATCCTCGAGCTGCTAGGCAATACATTCACTGGGCCGATGAAGCTCATCACAAATGCAGTGGCAGGATTATCATAAATTTCTGCTGGTGTTCCTACCTGTTCCACCTGCCCTTTATTCATTACCACAACTTCATCGGAAACTTCCATTGCTTCCTCTTGGTCGTGGGTAACGAAAACTGTGGTAACATGTACTTCATCATGGAGGTTGCGTAACCATGCCCGTAAATCTTTACGGACTTTAGCATCAAGTGCGCCGAAGGGTTCATCTAGCAATAAAACTTCCGGTTCTACTGCCAGTGCCCTTGCCAATGCAACCCGTTGTCTTTGACCACCAGAAAGTTGTGATGGATAGCGATCGCCAAGTCCACTCAATTGCACCAATTCTAGCAATTGTTCTACCCGTCCTTTAATCTTCTTTGGCTGTGCCTTGCGAATTTCTAAGCCAAAAGCAATATTCTGCCTGACAGTCAGATGCTTGAATAGAGCATAGTGCTGAAACACAAATCCAATATTCCGCTGTTGCACAGTTTGATATGTGGCATCCTTCCCAGTCAGCAGGATTTTGCCACTATCTGGCATTTCTAAACCTGCAATTAATCGCAGGAGCGTAGATTTACCCGATCCCGATGGTCCAAGTAAGGCAACTAGCGAACCACTCTTAATTTCCAAACTGACCCGATCGACTGCCTTGAAACTTCCGAATTGTTTAGAGACGTTCTCAACTACAATACCCACTGCCGCTGTACCTCTGCAACTAAATCTACAGTACCTTGCTAGGATTACTGTGTCTTACATATACCATACATAATTATTTTTAGATGAATAAGATTTAGCGACACTCAGTAATCTCTAGGGAACTGAAAGCAGAGTCAAAATATTTTGCAGTACCATCTCTGGTGACTGGTCACCGTTGATGGTTAATAGGCGGCGACGACGGTCGTAATATTCTAGGATGGGAATGGTGCGATCGTAGAATAATTCTACACGACGCTGTACAATTTCAGGCTGGTCATCTGGTAGCGATCGCCCCAGCGATCGGCTAACCATCACTGCTTCTGGAACTTGGAGATAAATTGCCCAATCTAGCTTTTGCCCTAAATCATCTAATAAAAAATCTAATTCTTCAGCTTGAAAAGCAGTACGGGGATAACCCTCTAACACCCAAGTGCAGTTAATATCTGGTTGTCTAAGGCGAATTCGGATCAATTCAACGATCGTTTCGTCTGGGACTAATTCCCCTTTTTCTAGATATGGCCGTGCGTGATAGCCTAATTCACTTAGGCTAGCGTAAACAGAAAAATAAGTCCGCGGGTCCGCTTGCGACCATTGGAACCTCGAAAAAGGCTTGTCACCGGATATGGCTTCCCGTAAAATCTCACCTGTAGAAATCAGAGGAATATCAAAGTATCTGCAAAGCCTTTGTGCTTGAGTGCTTTTACCCGATCCTGAACCTCCCAGAATCACTAATCTCACAAAAATTCACTCCTCATCGTGTTAAATTCATTACTTTATAAGTCTGTTTTGCCCAAATAACCAGAAAATCTAACATCTAAGGACTTTCAGCCGCTACTTCCAGCTTTTTTAAGTGATTGTAACTGTAACTTATTTGTTATCATTTTTACGACTAGTTTCCGAGAAAAAACCAAAATTTAACTCAAAATAACCCTTGACTTCAGGACAAGGGTAGTGTTTGACTAAGAATGCAATTTGCCAAACCCACTACACCTGTGAAAAACAGATTGATTATACAGGCAGATTTGTAATAACTAATCCTAGTAAAAGTCTGTAATTTATTGTAATTTTTTCAACTTTACCTATGGTCGCCCAGCTAGAAACACCCAGTATAAATTCAACCCTCACCTTACCATATTCAGTCGAAGGACTAGTGCAAGTTTTTACTAGTTCACATCGTAATTTTTTTACGAGTGTTATGGCTCAAGCACTGAGAATCGCCGGACAAGGAACGCCAGTGTTAATAGTGCAGTTCCTCAAAGGAGGTATTCGTCAAGGACAGGAAAGGCCTATACAACTAGGACAAAATTTAGATTGGATTCGCTGTGATTTACCTCGTTGCATTGATACACCACATCTCGACGAGACAGAAAACCAAGCCTTACAAAAGCTGTGGCAATATACACAACATATAGTAAATGAGAGCAAGTATTCTCTCGTGGTCTTAGATGAGTTAAGTTTAGCGATTAACTTTGGTTTAATTCCGGAAACGGAAGTTTTAGCCTTTCTAGCAAAACGCCCTCCCCATATCGATATCATTCTCACAGGACCAGAGATGCCGAAATCTCTATTGGATGTAGCAGATCAAATTACAGAAATCCGCCGCAGTCATCGACCCTAAAATACTCAGTTCAAGGTATCCTAGTAGTTCGGTTTGAATTAGCTGTGAACTTGTGATTAAAAACGATATCTGGATTACTGAAATGGCTCAAAAGGGCATGATTTCACCCTTTGAGCCAATTTTAATCCGAAAAGTACAAATAAATGAGTCTGTAGCGGTTCAACCTGTAATCAGCTACGGTTTATCTTCCTATGGCTACGATATACGCCTTTCCGCGGCTGAGTTCCGAATTTTCCGCCACATTCCCGGAACTGTAGTCGATCCCAAAAACTTTAATCCCCAAAATCTGGAGCCAACAGCACTGCACACAGATGTTAATGGCAGTTACTTTATTTTACCTGCTCACAGTTATGGACTTGGGGTGGCTCTAGAAAAACTGGAGGTTCCAAACAATATTACAGTAATATGCATAGGTAAATCTACTTACGCACGTTGTGGCATAATAGCAAACTTAACACCTGCTGAAGCTGCATGGCGGGGTCATCTTACCTTAGAATTTTCCAACTCTTCTAGTGCAGACTGTCGGATTTATGCTAATGAAGGCGTGGTGCAATTGCTATTTTTAGAAGGCGAACCCTGTGCTATTAGTTATGAAGCAAGGCGGGGTAAATATCAAGATCAGTTAGAAATTGTGACTTTGGCTCGCATTTAGACTTGTGGTTAAGGTGCTACTCCTTCCTGCTTTACCTGGATACCAACAGTGTCAGCCCCTTCGGGGAAGTCAAAAGTCAAAAGTCAAAAGTCAAAATTTACCAAGCCCCTAAATTTATTTATGGGCTTGTACCTTTTTCTTTCTGGTCACAAAACAGGACTTACGCAAAAAATAGCCCAAACCCTAATTTCCAGGTAGGGGCAATTCATGAATTGCCCCTACCGCATGTAGTTTTGCGTAAGTCCTAAAAATTGAAAACCGCTATATCTTCCACAGGACTTACGCACAGCTAACGGAAAATCGAACCGCAGAGAAGCCAGTGCGCCCTTGCGGTTCCCCGACTTGAAGCAACTGGCGCGACGCAGAGGGCACCCAGAAATAAGAGTTTCAGAGAGTTCTTGCGTAAGTTCTATTCCAATTGAAGTCAAAAAACTCTGAGTACGCTACAACAGAAAAAAGCCTCTGCTAAACCTGTGAAAAAAAGAGTAACCCTCACCTTCCCGAAACGCGCCGTGCAAATGCCAGTCACTTATGTACTGGCTAAAGAGTTTAATGTCGCTGCCAATATTATCCGTGCCCAAGTTGCCCCAAATCAAATTGGCAAACTGGTATTGGAACTATCAGGAGATATCGATCAATTGGATGCAGCGATCGAGTGGATGCGATCGCGCCATGTTAATGTTTCTCATACTTTAGGGGAAATTGCGATCGATGAGGATGTCTGTGTCCACTGTGGCTTGTGTACTGGGGTTTGTCCTACGGAAGCCCTCAGTCTCAAACCAGAAACACACAAATTAACATTCACGCGATCGCGTTGTATCGTCTGCGAACAGTGTATCCCCACCTGTCCTGTACAAGCAATCTCTACAAATCTTTAACAATCCAAAATCCAAATTGCGCTCTCAGCCCACCAAAGGTGTGAGCTAAAATCCAAAATCCAAAATCCAAAATCCAAAATTGATATTACCCCAGCCCAAACACATCAGCTATTACACCACCATTACCCACCAGCCTAGTTTTTGCTGGAGAGTCATAAACTACTAATACCGAAGGTACGCCAGTAATATCCTGAAAAAGCGTAATTCCTTCAGCATGATCTTCCCGAACTCCATAAGGAATATCTTGTACAAAATCTGGATTGCTAAAAACATTTTCTGGCAAATTTACACCGTTTTTCCAGCGATAAAGTTGCACAGGACCATCTAAATCCATTGTTGGCCCAGCTAAAATTAACAAGTCTTTTCCATCTACATACAAATCCCGAATTCCCAAACCATTTAACCAGATAAAATGCTTTTTATATACTTCATTTACTTCGCCAACTTGCCTCAGTTTCAGAAGTCCAGGGCTAGAATCCTCTAACTCTATTTCTAGAACTACAGCCCAACCCCGCAATACGGGACCACGCAAACCCAGAAAAATTCGATTTTGATAAATGCCTATGCCTTCAATATCAAAGCCATTATCTTTTCCGGGAATTGCTGCTTTAATAAATAGGCCTAAATGAGAGTCTTCTGCCAAAGCTGTCATCAGCAAATTACCCTGGTTTGTCACCTCTAATTTAGCAGCATTCAACTGCACATCTGGCTTTTGGGGGTGTGGGCAAGATGAGAATAATTTCCCTTCTATTAAAGGAATCCTGCCTAAGAGGTAACGGTTGGGTTCTGATTCAATTTTTGCGAGTCTTTTGAGGTTTTTTGCATCGGCATTATCGGGTTTGGGTTTTTTGCGCTTGTAGCTGTGAGAACCGACAAACCATAAATAATAATCGCTGTAAGCAAGTCCTTCGATATCAATTTCTTGGTCTTCTGGTGCTGGTAAGCTGATAAATTCTGCTACTCTAAATTGTTGGTGGTCTGTAAATTTATTAGCATCAACCAAAGACAAACGTTCAATCGTTGAAGTTTCATCTGACCCGAACCACAAATACTTCTGATCTGTTAGTAGCACCGCAGATAAGTCTTCTCTGTGTTCTTTAAAATTATCTACAAAAGTCAATAAAACTTGATTAAGCAAATCTGAGTTTGGCATTTTAAATTATCTTTATGGTTGGGAAAATATTAATCATGTTATTATAATCTGTAATTTAAGGTCTGTAAAAAACATCCAAAAACTACAGTTTATAACTGATTAAGTAAAATTAATTATACCTGCTTTAACGAAACTCACGAGGCAAAGGAGAAGGTTAAAGCCTTAGCTGTGGCTACGAAATAAAAATTGAAATTTGCAACCAGGTATTACTTCCCCTTTGGTTTCGTCTAATTAATTATGCCAAAAGACTTAATCGAATCGTAAGGATAAATCTTTTCCTTAGACCTTGGATAGGTATTGCATATTTTTATAAAAAAATACAACTATCTAAAGAGCATAAGAATATTTTACCATCATCATTTCATAAAAAAAATCTCAAAAGTAGATGCAAATTTTTAACTAATGTTATTATGAATAACCTGATTAGGTATCCCATTAAGATCAATTATGAAATTAGCCACACAGCCCGCAGTAAAGACTCTAGGTGACTACGCCTACCAAGCGATTCAAAAACACTTTAAGAAAACCTTGAAGTGGGAAAAATCAGTGAAGAAAGATGAAGATCCAGAAGCACTGCACCAAATGCGAGTCGGAATGCGTCGCCTACGGACGACTGTAACTAAGTTTGGGCTAGCAGTAGATTTGCCCAAACCAGTGAGCGATAAAAATATTGGAAAAATAGCTCGTCGTCTTGGTAGTCTCAGAGATTTAGACGTACTCAAAGAAAGTTTGGAAAACAATTATAAACCAAATTTACCCCGCAAAGAGCAGGAATCTCTACAAATAGCTTTTACAGCTTTGGCTAAACAACGTGAAGATGTACTCTCAAGTGTGCAGAAAACGTTAAAGGATGAACCTTATAAATCTTTGAAAGAGGCATCCGAAAAGTGGTTGGAAAAACCCAGTTATCAACCTTTGGCAAATGTCAGTATTGGGCAAGTGCTACCAGATTTACTTTTACCAGAAGTGAGTAATTTCTTGCTGCATCCCGGCTGGCTAGTTGGCACCCAATTTGTGGAATCAGAGGTGAAAATCCGGAAAAACTGGGAACGAGAAAAGATAGAACAACAATTGACAACCGAAGGGGAAATTCTGCATAGTTTGCGAAAAGAAGCTAAACGTATACGCTACCAGATGGAGTTATTTACTGACTTATATGGTGAGTCTTACGCAGCTTATGTTACAGAAGTCAAAAATATCCAAGAAATTTTGGGTACGATGCAAGATAGTGTGGTTTTAGGTGACTGGCTTGGAGATATCTTCAAGTCAGAAATTTCAACTGAGCTACCCACCCTTGCTAGTTTGTTAACTGAAAATCGTTACCAGTCGTGGCAGCAGTGGCAACCCTTACAAGAAAGATATCTGAAAACTGAAACCAGGCATAGTTTTCATTTAACAATACTGCATCCGCTTTCAGGAGTAATTAGTTAAAAGTTACAGCCGATTTCAAGAAGCGTGAAATAGACAAACTAAGTCTGTTTTACTTCTGAATCCTGAATTCTGACTCCTGAATTCTACTATAGTTTTTGTTTGGTAAGGATTGGACTAACGAGCAGGCAATTGAATAGGTGCCTCTAGGGATAAAACATAAACACTGCTTTGGGGAATCTGGACAATCCGGGTATTTTCAGCAGAACGCAAGCCGGAAATCAATCCAATAGTGCTTCCTAGCATTGCTCCCCGGTCAAACTGGTCGGGATCGCCTTGGCTTAAATAGCCTGATATGCCTCCACCAATCCTGCCCCAAACAGAGCCATTCTCAACAGCTTTGTCATTAGCTCGCATCTGCGTAATGGTAGTGCCGGGAATCATTTGACTTGAGGCTTTAATTGAGACAATTCGACCCTTGACAACTAATGATTGTGCAACAATTTTAGCGCCACCATCAGTGGGTTTGAGCATAATAGTTACTGGAGTATTTTCTGGCGCTACAACGTTACCTTGACTATCTTGAATCGGACTAGCTAAGGGAAGTGTCAGAGGGTAGTCCTTTTTTTGACCGACATCTACGGTAACAGACGCCGGAAATGAGACAATAATTGCTGTGTCTTGAGGAATGTTAATCTCTTGACTAACTGCTTGAGTTGGTTGAAGCGGTTGAATGATTACTGGTTGGGCGCTAGCTGGGAGGATGATGGAACCCAACACAGATATAGAACAGGCGAGGCTCAAGAAGATTTGGGTTTTCATAACAGTTTTTCCTTTGATGTGAGTAGGTTTTTGAGGATTGAATCCCTTCACTCAATCAATAGGTTTGGGGTTATGGATTTATGCAGCAGTCTCTATGGGGGGAGTGGGGAGAGATAACTTTTGACCGAACAATTGGCAATTCGCAGTTCGCAATGACGCTACGCACAGTCGCTAACGCAATTGTCATCACCTCCGATCAAGAATTATTTCTGATCAACTGCAACAAGATAGACTCAAGACTTTGTAGTGCGGCGTTTGTAGTGCGCTGATGTTCTTCAAAATTACGCTGATGTTGTTCATGGCTATCACGTAACTCAAGTAACACATCATCCAAAATTGCACTACGACTCAGAACGCGGTCAACGTTACTGGTAAGCTCTCTCATTTCCTGGCTTAGTTGATCCAGTTGTGCCTGGGTGTTAGCTTGTCTAATGGTTAAATTGTCTAATTGTTCTTGTGTACTAGCTTGTCTTTCAGCTAACCCCAACATTATTTGTTCAATACGTTCTAATCGATTAGGGAAGTATTCGGGTGTGTCGGTCATTTTCCTTGTGTTGAACTACTACAATTTTACTTTTTTGTTTGATTCAATATTTAACTATAGGAATCCGATTTGATTTCTGAAAAAATCTAAGTATCTGTAGGGTGTGTTATGGCGTAGCCTAACGCACCTAAATCGTTAACTGGTGCGTTACGCCAAAGGCTAACGCAACGCCAGTCCGCTCAAGTCGGGAAACCCGATCCCAAATTTACGGGAATTCCAGGTTTTCAAGGACTTTACATCAAAGCGCACATCTTACTTGAAGATGGCGTGGAGGTGAACATTTTTCCATCTTGGAATAAACAATCGTTGCGATCGCCAGAGGAAGCAGAGGAATATAATCATCAAATGGTTGAAGCAGTTGGCGTGGTGCAGTTTGAAGCCACACTGACTCCAAATTCCCAAACCCGGGAATCGTTCATTAACTTAGCTCAATTAAGGCCGCACCTACAGGAAACTAATACCAATTCGCCAAAAGACGGCTATAAGTGATGATACTTTGATGCGGGGATAGCAAATCGTAATACTTATTGTTATAAATTCTTCAACAGAGTACTCGTATTTTCCACAAATTTGCTGTATTGTATTTATTCTGTCCAATTTTTCAGTACTCAACTCTATCACAGCATCCTATAGATCTGGCTGAACCTTGTTGAAAGGCTACATCAGCCTCTCAAAGAATCAGCGTTCAGATTCTCTTTTTTTATGACCACTTTTCCAAACCTTTAGCAGACATGAAAATCATCAAAAAATCTGAAAAGCTGACCCTGAAGAAGATGAAGGAAATGGAAGAAGCCGAAGACCAGATTCTTCAAGGTGAAACCGTTGATTTTTCCGAACTCGTGGTTGAAGAGAAACCAGTAATCGCTCCGGAGTATAAAGAACCTAATTATATTCCACTGCGTGACAATCCTTTAGTTCAATCTGTTGGTAACTCAGGCTGGCAGCCTTCTGATATTTGGCGGGAAATGAGAGTAGATAGTTTTTATGATGGATAGTGGGACTTAGGAATTACACATTGACAGGAAATACTAAATATGGATGATTTAAAAATCACATCTGTCGTAGGGCCACAGCAGTGCTGTGCCCCTACATCAAGGATATATTTACCATCAAAGTAATGATTAAAAACCACTTAAAGAACAATCAAATTTTTAATTGCTGCTTCTGAGTCAAAGCCATTGCAATACCTTTTTCGTAGTAAGCTGCCTCATTAATAAAAACAGGCCAAACGGTAGACTCACCCTGATAAACAATTGTTTGATTATCAAAAGTTATAAACATTGGATCTCCTGGATTCAAGGCTTGATAATCTTTGTCTTGAAGCTCTGGGTGAATCATACCAAATATTGTACCATCCTGTTGTTTTGGGTAGTCTACAACGGATAAATGGTGGTAGAGAGTTAATGTTTTGTTAGTTGCTGGAATCTCACCCTGGTTAAATTGTTCTAGATAGTCTAGAACAGCATGAATCAGTTCTTCGGTTTGTTGAAATAAGGTTGCTTTTAAAACACCTTGGGCAATGGGGCCAACCTCGAACGCAAAGCCTAATTCACACAAAGAATTCACAAATGGATTTTCTGCAACTGATTTAAAATCACAGGCATAAATCTTAACTAAAGGGTTAATTTCGCTCAGATAAGCAGCCAGCTTCAAGTTAAAGGGATTAGTATTTACTAAAATAATTGTCAGATCCATATTAGCTGTAGTGCTGTGCAAGTCTAAGATGAAATCTGCTTGTTTATCCCCATTTGATGCTAAGCTATTTTGAATTGATTTAGCTTGCAATTCTTCGTAACTATTAAGAGCCGGATTTTGTAAATCTTGTCGCAGAAAACAGCGATTTAAATCTTTTTCTAGATATCGCCTTGCTGCTGCAAAAGCCTGAGGATTTGCTAACAGAGTGACTGTCTCAAAACTTGGTCTAGTAATCAAGTCGGGAAACTGGGCAAATTTTTTGACTAAATAAGCGCCTGTAAACTCATTACCATGAGTTCCACCAACAATTGCAACTCGATTAATTTGGTTCACGATCGCACCAACTTTATTATGCAGCCATCGAGGTATTTTTCTCAACAGAATTCAGAAGTCAGGAGTCAGAATTCAGCAATGTTTTCTGTACAACTAGCGGATAAATAATCGGTGAAATACCGCACAAAGTTTTCAAGCAGTGGTGAATCTGTGGCTTGCTTCGGGCAGGGTATCCGCCACTGATTGATTCTGAATTCTGTATTCTGTATTCTGTATTCTTCTTCAATGTAACTTATAAAGCATTCACTTTGCTGATGCGATCGCGATTATGTGGTTGATTAAGATAGGACATATCAGGTCCATCGGGAATAATTCCGCCAGGGTTGAGTGGAAACAAGTTACCGTAGTAGTCCCGTTTCACACTTTCTACGTCGCAGGTGTCAGCAACACCTGGAAGTTGATATAAATCTCTTAAGTAAGTTCCCAGGTTTTCATAGTCTCGAATGCGTCGCCGATTACACTTAAATAAGCTGTAATAGACACTATCAAAGCGAAATAACGTGGTAAATAAACGCACATCTGCAAGTGTGAGATTGTCGCCACACAGATATCGATTAGTTTGCAATGCAATCTCAATCTCATCGAGAGTTGTGAACACTTCATTACAGGCTTGACTATACGCTTCTTGGCTTTGGGCGAAACCGCAGCGATACACGCCGTTATTTACCGCGTGGTAAATTTTCTCATTCCACCAGTCAATTTTTTCTTTGAGTTCTTCTGGGTAAAGATCCAATGTTGGGTTATTGGCGAACTCGTTAAATTGAGAGTTGAGGATGACAATAATTTCTGAACTCTCATTATTAACGATGGTTTTTGTTTGATTATCCCACAGGATTGGAACTGTAACGCGTCCACTGTAGCCCGGTTCTACCCGCTGATAAAATTCAACTAGGGTGCGACAACCTTGTTCTTCTTCGTTGAATATCCAACCGCCTTCAATGGGAGAAGGAGAGACGATACATACTGATATTACTGCTTCGAGTTTTTTAAGCGATCGCACTACTAAAGTTCGGTGCGCCCAAGGACAACCCAACCCAACATAAAGTTTATAACGTCCCGCTGCTGGTTGGTAAGGGTTTCCCTCTTCGGTGCTGATAAAGTTGCGAAATTGGCTACTAGGACGAATATATGCTCCTGACTTATTGGTAGGAGCAAGCTTTGACATCATTATCCGCCAAAGGGTCGTCCAGACAAACATTCCCAGCCAAATAATCAGCTTTGGAGGGAGTGAGCGACCTTTCTTTTTGGGGACAGTTGTATTGTCATCTAATGGAGTTGAGTTGCTCATGGCGACAACCTTGCTTTGAGAGCGATCGACTTAAACCATTTCAAATTCCAACTGATGACTTTTGATAAAATCATGAGTGAAATGATCTACCAAATTTGTATCAGCTAGTTCTAAATTATAAAAATCCACAGCTTCATGTTCAAAATATGGCCCAGCGTGCCAAGTTCCTTCATGTAATTTGATAAAACAATTTCCGGGAATGCGGAAAGCAGCAATTTTCTCTAACGCTGGTTCATTCACATCATTATTCGGTGGACAAACTGCAATTAACCAATCTTTTCCTGACAATGAACCTAAACATTGAGTACATTGCACGTGGCGAGTAATTTTATGAAACTTTCGCCCCCTTTTATCCAACCGCATAATATAAAATCGCGGAATTCCGTTTTGCAAGTTTAACTTGGCATCTTCGACATCATAAGCTTTGCCATCTTGACTGGCAAAAATTACCTGTCCATAACGACAAAAATTTTCTGGTGTTACCCATTGCGCCTGCAATTGTTGCACTGTTCGCGATGTATTCATATCAAATTTTTTGATGTTCAGAATTCAGAATACAGGAGTCAGAATTCAGAATTCAGGAGTCAGAAGGCTTGGATACCCAAGCTTGATAATTTGAACAAAATCAAGCAGGTATACAAACATTGATTTTTTAACCATTCTGAATTCTGTTAGAGGTTGTTTTAAAAGTGGTTGGCTATGATTTTAATCACATTTTTACCCCCCTTAATCCCCCCGATGGATTGGGGGGAAACCGGAAAATCTAGTTCCCTCCCCTTGATAAGGGGAGGGTTAGGGTGGGGTAAACAAATATTTGACACACTACTACAGACTTTTTAAACATCCTCTTAGCCCAGCTTGGCGTAGCCCATTCTGAGTTGGTGAATTCTGACTCCAAAACAATCTTAGCTAGCTAGATAACTACGTACTTGTTCCTTTTGACGCCTCAGAAGACTGAGAGCTTTTTGCTCTATCTGACGCACGCGTTCTCGACTAATACCCATGCGATCGCCAATTTGTGCTAAAGAAAGTTCATGTCCATCTGTCAGACCAAAACGCAAGGTTAATATTTCTCGTTGCTGGGGAGACAGTTTTGACAACAAGTTTTGTAAGTCTTGGTGCAAGGATTCTTCTGCGGCGTAGTCTTCGGGAGAAAGTCCGTCATCTTGCAATATGTCTTGCAATTCTGTATCCTGTTGTTCACCAACTCGCGCTTCTAGGGAGAAGGGTTGACGGGCTAAATACAAACACTCACGAATCTGGGTGGGTGTCAAAGACAACGCTTCGGCAATTTCAGCGGTAGTGGGAACGCGACCCAATTGTTGAGATAATTCTCGCTGTACCCGCTTAATTTTATTCAGTTTTTCAAAGATATGAATTGGTAATCTAATTGTACGTCCTTGCTGAGCGATCGCTCGTGTGATTCCTTGACGAATCCACCAGTAAGCATAGGTAGAAAACTTATAACCAAGAGCGGGATCAAATTTATCTACCCCTCGCTCTAAACCCAAAGTACCCTCTTGGATTAAATCCATAAATTCTAAGTTGCGGTGCTGGTATTTTTTCGCCACAGCTACCACCAATCGCAGATTCGCTTGAATCATTTTCTGCTTGGCTTGCTGTCCTTGATTTAGCTGTTGCTCCAACACCTCAACACTTAACTCCATCCGATCTGCCCATTCTTGCAGCGTGGGTTCATGATTTAGTTTCACAGCCAATTCTTCTTTAGCCGCTAGTAAATTCATCATCTGCTGCACTTTTTGGGCAAAAAGAATCTCTTGCTCACGAGTCAACAAATCTACACGCCCGATCTCTTGCAGATAAATACGCACAATATCATCTGTAGTTCGAGCTTTTTTATCTGCAACTAAACTTTTTTTCTTCGTTTTTTGAACTTCGGTTTGTGGAGATGTTAAGTTGCTCATGGTTATTCACTCCTATGTAACCTTCTGAATTTATTGGTATCAAGTCTATATACTCAGACTTATAGCCCTTTCACACAGCTAATCTATCCATTGGCAAGACTAATGAATTTTCGTCTCTGACACATTAAAAGTCAATTATTGAAAATAATCAACCCAAAATCAACTACCCCCTAATATTACCATCTTTAACACTGACAAATCAATTACCAAAAGTATCATTCAATATCTAAGCTTAAGCAGTCACACTCCTTTAGGAATAAGTTATTCTTGCATATCCTCAAGTTTATTCAATACAAAATTAGCCATTTTTATCTCTAACTTATCATGAATTAATCTAATTAAATACTAAAAAACTAGGTAAGCATAATTCAAGATAAAATAAGAGCCTATTACTTGTAGGGCGGGTTATGGGCGAGAGTACGGTACTATTCTTAAGGATTGGGTGCGTTAGCGTTTCGCGTAACGCACCCTACGTATCTAAATAATTAGGTAAGCATAATTTAAGAGAAAATAAGAGCCTAGTTTTTAGTGAGTGATTAAATGTTTTCAAGATTACTGTCCTAACTATAAAGTTTGATTTATTTTTGCCTAGCTACTTAAAAACATAAAAATAAAATTGGCAACATTTTCTCTATATGGGTGATGAATTTAAAAGTATGTAACCTGTTTTTAGAGTTATTTTTTTGTACAATTTCCCAGTGGTGATTACGCAACACAGATCTAGATTGCATAGTCAGTTACATAACATCAACTTTCAAAAGATTTGAGATGCCAAAAAAACAGCCGCGTATGTGTGACAATTGCGCTTGTGCCATATTCCACGCAGACATCTGCATCAGGTCTGGTATTATGGGTGTAACTGCTAGTAATGACATTTTTTAAACTAAAAGTAGTAACAGTGGTCACATTAACACCAAGGTTAATACTTGGCAAGACAGCAGCACCCACGATCGCCATTAATATCCTCCCAAAGCAAAAAGATGCGCCTTTAGAGCTGGGTGCTGGACTGCCATGCAGCATAAGTAATAGTTTTTCCCAAAATACTCACCACAGACAGATGACTAGGAACGCCAATCTATACGCCCCCACAATTGATTGATATCATGTCCAGTCGAAGAGTTATTGAATAGTCGCACCTAATACGAATTTTTGTAAAGATTGTTTAAATATCTTAAAAGAAACCTATAGTATTACCATAGCTAATCCTCTCTTCAAGCATCATCTAAACAGATATTGGTTCAGAAAATCGCCTACTTCATTGGCGCATAACCCCACATGAACCGTCTTCCCTGCTTTTCTAAGAATGTCTAATCCTTGACCATGATTGCGGGGATCTGGATCGATGATAGATACATATATCTCATGTATACGAGGATCTTTGGCGATCGCTAAAGCACATGCAGGTGTGCGTCCATGAAAAGAACAAGGTTCAAGGGTGACGTACATTTTTAAGTAATCAAAAGCTTGAACTTGAATCTGATTAAGTGCGTCAGCTTCAGCATGATCTTTGCCTGGGGCGTGTGTGTATCCTTGAGCTACTATCTTTTGAGCATCTACAATTACACAGCCCACTGGTGGGTTTGGTAAACATTCAGGCAAAGCTTTTCTGCTTTCGTTCAAAGCAGCCAGCATAAATATCTCATGCATTTTTTCGCGTAAATTATCAGACTTTGTGTATTAGAACTGAGTAACTGTCAGTTTAATGCCAGAATCAAGTTTAGGAACCTTGAAATACTCAACTGGCTCAGAATTTTGATTTCTTTGGGCATTTGTTTGCTGCGGACATTCCTTGAAGAAAGATTCTGGGTTATTGAGGATTTCCAGCGGCTTTATTTTTTTACATTCTTCGTCTTGGACTGCTGAAATTGATTGAGAAGTTGGTCTTAGATTAATAGTCTGCCCGCTAAAATTCCTCCATTTAGTATTTATGGTGGCTGGTTCGGTCAATAAAGCTTGAGCCTCATTGCGATCGCCTCTTGCATTTGGGGCATTCTCTTGGTTACCATAGGCACTCTGGGGGAGAGAGAGTGCGCTCATCGCAACGATTAAGGGGATAGAAAAGTATTTCATCATTATATTTATCAAGCTTGTCAGTTTAATAATTACAATTTGCTAGATACGGATACCGAAAAATAGGAGCCTGGTTTTAATACTTCTTAAAGCATATACAAATTAAAAGCAATCGTCATGCACTGAATGGGTGAAAATAGGCACCAGGCATGGGATGCCTGGAGTAAGGGTAGATTGTTTGGCAATAAAATTAGTAAAGACTAGATCTGATGAGCATTTTTGTAATTCTGAGCAACCGTAGGCAGCAGCTACGTTTACTTGTTATTGTCATAAGTATTGTAGTGACTCTTGGTCTTCACTATTCACCTAGTTCAAGTCAAACCGTGACGCGAGACAAATTTCTGTGGCCTTTTTCATCTAAATCGCCTTGGAATATGCCTATTGGCTCAAATGCCCGTTACATCAGAGCGAATATTGAGAAGGCGCAGAATATTGGCATCGATGAAGAGTACTTTTACAAAATTAATCCCAGCAATCCATTACGTCCAGTTTATGCTCCTGGTGCTTGGGGTCAAGGACGCTGTACAGGCACTCAATCAATGAACATTTATTTACCGATACCAGATACATTGATTATTCCAGATGCCACACAATATCCATACCACACACCTAACAATGCTTCAGCCTTTTTGATGCCAGATGGTAAAACTCTAGTGCAGCTTGAACCTTTGGCTCGTTGCCAAAAAGGAGGTTCAATCTATGGTTGGCGTTACTATCCCGATATAAATATTTATGGAGAGGGAATAGGCGGCGCACATTTTGGCTCTGGCCTTTCTTCTATTGGTGGTTCTATTCGCAAAGGTGAACTTACCAACAATCAACCCATTCGCCACGCATTAAAAGTTCTGCTCTGGGCTAAAAAATATCTGTACTATACAAATTCTATTCCTGGATATCGTTGGCCTGCAAATCGTGCTGATAACTATGCAGCTCGAGTTTATGGTGGTAAAAACCCTGCCCTTGTACAAGGAACCTTATTAGCCATTGCGCCAACACTAAGGACATATAATCTCAACTTGCAAACAGCCGCAGCTAAAAAAATCTTTCATGCACTACAAGATTATGGTGCTTATGTGGTTGATGATTCAGCATGGGACTCTCATGACATTGCGGTTGAACAAGGAGTTAATAAAGAGTTTCGTCAAATCTATGGCTACGATTTGAATGATAAAAGTGGCAAGTTCTATCAGGAATTGATGAGACTATTTCAAACACTTTCTATTGTTGATAACAACAGTTCAAATAGCATTGGTGGTGGTGGTATTTTGCGTGTAGCTCTGGCTCCACCTATCGGTAACTAATCGATTAGGTATTGAGCCGAAATCCACGGCTCAATACCTAAGGTTAAAACTCTCCGGCTAAAACTGCAACACTTTACCATGAACACAAATAAAACAAAAGCCGCCCTACACTTCGTTAAAGGGCGGGGTTTGCATCCCTGTTTTTTGGTCAAATCTTCTAAATCTGTTGATGTAACCCGCAATAAAGCAGACATCTCGTAGCACCCGTTTTTTAAACTTTCTCTATCTTATAGAGGATGTCAAACAACCTGAAAATTAAAGCTAAAACTTGCCCAATTATTCACATCCAAGATATATGAGTCGGCGGCTGTACCGTTCATCTCGGCTTTGATGGCGCTGGCGTTATGCAAATCTTGTAGCAAGGCTTGGACAACATCTAACGATTTCAACAATGGGGCAATTGGCTGCTGGTCAGATGTCGGATACTTTGTAGTGTTCAAGACTGCCAGAGTTGCACTGAAGGGGGCAATACTAAAAATTAGTTGTTGTTCCGAAAAGAAGGCTGGCGCTGGAATTACCCATTCAGAACCAGCATTTGTTTGGGGTAAGGTGAGGGTTTCACCCGGGGCGATGACAACTTCCCGAAACAGGGGCTTGGTGTCTGTAGTGTTTGGTTCTAAGGGAGTTTCCCAAGAGTAGAAAGCAATTGCTGTCTGATTATTTCTTAATCCTAGCAAGATTAAATATACTGGGCGATCGCTTTGATTTTCCAAACGATACTGCATTCGACTACCAACAGGCACTGTAGGAGTAGGTAGAGACGCAATTAATCTCGTCTGTGGCGATTTGGTAGAGACGCGATTCATCGCGTCTGTGGGGAGTGATTTTTCAGAAATCAGAGTTCGCAGTGTTTGGCGTTGCGTTAACACCTGAGATGATGTGCCACTGATTATCTCTAGGCTTGCTTTGACTGCTAGGCCCGAAGAACCTTCATTTTCTGTGAGTCGCCATAACTTGGCTGCTAGCAAGGTAGATAATTTTGGTGCCAACCGCAGTACTGCCACTTTTACTGCTTCGCCAACTTCGCCTGCGGTGTTGGGAATTAATTCGCCATCAAGAGTAAATAATCCATAGCGACTGGGTGTTTGCTGGAGTTTACCAAATATATAATCAGCTGGTTGTTCCCCTGCGACTACGGTGGACAGATGGGCAGTAGCGGCAAAGCCACTTGTGGCATCTACTCGTTCAATTCTTTCCAGTCGAGTATCCAGACCAATTATTAAATTAATATTTCTTGGCAAAACGCGGACTGCTTCTTGGACAAGTTGCCCGACTTGCACCCCAGTTGCACCTTCGATTTTGGCAATTTGGGCTTTTGCTGTTAACCCAGTACGCGATCGCAATACTAATTGCTCTGTTGTTGCTAGAGTGAATCGAGAATTAACTCCGTAGTATAGCAGCACTTGGGGAGGTAATCCTGCCAACCACAGATGCACTGTTTTGCCGTCTTCTTCAATGGCTCTCACCACGCCCTCTGCACCAATGTTACTCTCTGGAAGAGACGTTACATTTAAGGTGTCTGCATATTGATTTTTCTGGGTATCTAATAAATCTGGTTGCTGTTTGCTACCCATTTTAGACAGAGAATTTTCCACATGAGACAGGGCGACTTGAATTTTGGTCGCTGGGGTAGTTTCCCATAAATACTGGGTCAAGGCGTAGGTAAATAACCCGGCACTAAAACCAGAAAACAGCGCTTCCCTCGCTGACTGCTTGGGATTTGAGGTAGCTGTTAACACAACAGGAGTGCTGAGGGATTTTTGAGTTTTCAGCTGTTGGAGAAAATCGAGTTCCTCTGTTATAAGCTTGGCTTCTGGTGACTCTTGGAGGGCGCGAATTTTTAAACCTATGACTGAACTAGGCGCATCATAGCTAGTATCTAATACTGCTGTGACTTGGTTAGTAGGGAGCGATCGCAATAATAATAGTAAAGTTTCTTCTAATAAATAATTGACTATTTTATCAGTTTGTGATTCCGAATTTTCATTAGCTGACACTAGAGCATTTTGCATTGTCTCCGGCGATGTTTCCAATTTGACACGGCTGCCGTAGCCGCTAAAGTGGAATAGAACCACATCGCCGGGTTGAGCTTGTTTGCCTAGATGGTCTAAAAAAGCCGCTTCAATGAATTCCCTGCTAGCTTGTTCGTCAGTTAAAGTGAGAATATCTGACCTTTGGAAACCAAAGCGATGAATCAAAAGTTCTCTTTGAAGTTCCACATCAGTGATACAACCACTGAGGGCATGAATTTTTGGGTATTGATTAATACCTATTAATAACGCCAATTTGCGCTGACTGGGTTGTGCCAAAGCATAGTAGTAGCGATTTCCCAAAGTCAACCACTCAGCTTCAGTTACTCCCAATAAGGCAAGTATTGAGCCAATTCTGTTTAAAAACGTGCGCCGTTTCATAATTAGCCACCAGTTCTCAGCCTACCAGCTAGCAGCTTAAAGGTTTGAGGCCTGTAGTGTAAAGTGACAGATGGTATTTGCTAGATCAAAGTAGGGAGTGGGGAGTGGGGAGTGGGGGGAGATGGGGGAGACAAGAGGACAAGGAGAATAACTCTTAACTCTTAACTCCTAACTCAGCACTCACCACTCAGCACTCTCCCTAAACCGACACCTCTATCCGCATTGCCCGCGCCAATTCTGCGGCTACTTCCGGGCGGGAAAATTCTGGTGGAGGTAACTCACCGCGTCGCAGCATTTCCCTGACTTTGGTTCCCGATAGGTGAACACGTTCTTCTGGCTTGCTAGGACTAGTTTTAGTTGTAGCCATCTGCTTGGTACGGGTACAGTAGAAAGCGTGTTCAAATTTCATGGGCACGATGCCTAATTCACTTGGCTCAAATTCCTCAAAGATGTATTGAGCATCGTAAGTGCCATAATAGTCACCAACGCCAGCATGATCCCGCCCGACGATAAAGTGAGTACAGCCGTAGTTTTTGCGGACTAAAGCATGGAATATTGCTTCACGAGGCCCAGCATAACGCATTGCGGCGGGATTAATTGCCAAAATTACGCGATCGCTTGGGTAGTAGTGTTCCAGCAAAATTTCATAACAACGCATCCGCACGTCGGCGGCAATATCATCATCTTTGGTTGCCCCGACCAATGGATGCAAAAATAAAGCATCTACTGTTTCTAAGGCGCACTTTTGGATGTATTCGTGGGCGCGGTGGATGGGGTTGCGAGTTTGGAAACCGACAATGGTTTTCCAGCCATTTTCACGAAAGATTTGCCGTGAGGCTGCTGGATCGATTTGATAAGTGGGAAACTGGGAATGGGGTTCGCGTTGCAATAGCCAGATATCACCAGCCAGATGTACTGAACCTTGGTTATAGAGTACCTGCACGCCGGGATGATTTGCATCATCAGTGCGGTAGACATTAATTGCCTCGCGGGTTTTGTCGTAGTGATATTTTTGCGTGAGTTGCAAAACTCCAATAAACCGCCCTGCGGGGTTATCTAGGCGAATCAAGCCACCTTCTTTGAGAGGGGAAGCTACTTCTTCAGCTACCGATAGTGTAATTGGTATTGACCACACAAAACCGTTAGCTAGTCGCATTTCTGTTACAGTGCGATCGTAGTCTTCCTGATTCATAAAACCCGTGAGTGGACTAAAACCACCGATCGCAATCATTTCTAAATCAGAAACGGCGCGATCGTCAAGTTGCACTCGTGGCAAAAAATCAGCTTTTGAGAGAAATTCCTCTCTTTGTTCTGGTGTGGCGATACGGTTAACCAACTGTCCACCGTGCGGGGCAATGGCATCTGGATGGTGACTCAACGTAATCCCCTCTTGCAATAATTGCTATTGTTTCAGACTATGTACTAACTTACCAAATGGTGGGACAAAACTGAGTGCTGAGTTAGGAGTTAGGACTTACCCTCCATTAGGTGCAACGCATTCATCCCATACCTGAAGGACGGAATGCGTCACTCTAGTGACTGTTGTTCATGGGCTTTGTACTCTAAATACTTGTAAAATTAATCTCCATCTGGTAATTGCTAACCCTTTGACGCCCATGTATTGTGACTACCTCATCCAAATCCTGACTGCCCGTGTCTATGATGTTGCTCAAGAAACACCACTAGAGTATGCGCCAAATCTGTCTGCACGGCTGAATAATCAACTCCTGCTCAAACGTGAGGATATGCAGTCAGTATTTTCCTTTAAATTGCGGGGTGCTTATAACAAAATGGTACAACTGGCGCCAGATATCTTGGCACAGGGTGTAATCGCAGCGTCAGCGGGAAACCATGCTCAGGGCGTCGCTCTGGCAGCCAACCATCTGGGAACGAGAGCGATTATCGTCATGCCGATAACCACACCCCAAGTTAAGGTAGATGCGGTTAGAAATAGGGGCGCAGTGGTTGTATTACATGGAAATACCTACGACGATGCTTATGCTTATGCCCGTCAATTAGAAGCTGAAAAAGGGTTAACTTTTATTCATCCCTTTGACGATCCCCATGTCATTGCAGGACAGGGAACAATCGGCATGGAAATTTTACGGCAATATCAGCAACCCATCCATGCGATTTTTGTAGCCATTGGTGGGGGCGGATTAATTTCTGGAATTGGGGCTTATGTGAAACGGTTGCGTCCCGAAATTAAAGTGATTGGTGTTGAACCGGTGGATGCTGATGGTATGTCTCAGTCCTTGAAAGCTGGACATCGGGTGCGTTTATCCCAAGTGGGGTTATTTGCTGATGGGGTAGCGGTGCGGGAAGTAGGTGAAGAAACCTTCCGTTTGTGTCAGCAGTATGTAGATGAGATTATTTTAGTGGATACGGATGATACTTGTGCGGCGATTAAAGACGTGTTTGAGGATACGCGATCGATTTTAGAACCAGCAGGTGCATTGGCGATCGCAGCTGCCAAAGCCTACGCAGAACGAGAACAAATCACAGGACAAACTTTAATTGCTGTAGCTTGCGGTGCAAATATGAACTTCGATCGCCTCCGTTTCGTTGCAGAACGGGCAGAGTTCGGCGAACGCCGCGAAGCTATTTTTGCAGTCACAATTCCTGAAGAACGAGGAAGTATTCGCCAGTTTTGTGAATGTATTGGCAAACGCAATCTCACCGAGTTTAATTATCGCATTGCCGATGCCAAAACAGCCCATATTTTTGTCGGTGTGCAAATTCAAAACCGTGCTGATGCTTCAAAGATGGTAGAAACCTTTGAAGCTCACGGATTTGAAACCCTGGATTTAACAGACGACGAACTTACTAAACTACATCTACGGCACATGGTGGGTGGGCACTCTCCCCTTGCTGACAATGAATTGCTCTACCGTTTTGAGTTTCCAGAACGTCCCGGTGCATTGATGAAGTTTGTTGGTTCCATGAGTCCGAATTGGAATATCAGTCTTTTTCACTACCGCAACAACGGGGCAGACTACGGACGAATTGTCGTTGGTATTCAGGTTCCTCCCCACGAAATGGAAGAGTGGCAAGCATTTCTGGATACCCTTGGTTATCGGTATTGGGATGAAAACAAGAATCCGGCATACAAGTTGTTTTTGGGGTGAGTGGGGAGATTGGGAGGTGGGGAGGTGGGGAGATGGGGAGCAGGGGAGCAGGGGAGAAGTTGCAGTAAGTTTTTCCCCTCTGCCCCTCTGCCCCTCTGCCCCTCTGCCCCTCTGCCCCTCTGCCCCTCTGCCCCTCTGCCCCTCTGCCCCTCTGCCCCTCTGCCCCTCTGCCCCATGCCCCAATCCCTAATTCCGATAACTACCTTGCAAGATCATATTGGAGTCCCAAGTATATAACCCAATTTGGTCGGGAACCTTAGAGAATCTCCCTGTCCGATAGCCTCTAGATAATTCATTCAGCACTTTATTTTTGATCTCTCGAAGTTCCTGAGAATTTATTTCTCCGTAAATTCCAGCGATTACTTCAGCGACGGTGAAAACTTTACCTGGATTTTGCTCAAAAAGAGAAGTGAGGGCATCAATCAAGAATTGGCCGTCAAAAGCTTTGAGCATTGGTACTGTTTTTGTCTTCGGAGGTACGAAAGGTTTCTTCTTTTTGTTTTTGATACTCCTAGAAGCACCATTACCATTGTTTGGGGCGACTAAACTTAAATCCAGAGTGTAACAACCGGGTTCTTCGGGAATAATTACCCAGTAGCTTCTTTCTCTGCCTTGGGTGAGGGAAGATTGAACTCTACCTTTCACTACTTTAAATAGATTAGAGTCTAATTCTCCATAAAGCGATCGCACAATGAAATCGATATGACACACAGTACCTGCCTGTTCTTGCAGTAGCTGTTTTATGGCTTCCATTCGAGACAGAGATTGATACTGGGGTAGCATGGGGATTTCCGGCACCTTAGCTGAGTTATCGTTGTTCTCTGGAAGTGCCTGTATATCTGGGGATGTACTTCGAGTTTGACTTGTTTTTGTATCAACAGCAGCAAAGGAAGTATCGATTTCAATGTCGTCTGAGTCTGTTAGTTCTGACTCTATAGACTCCACCAAGTTGATTTGGGAGATGTCATCATGGGCTGACAAAAACCGCAGAGAGGCTTCTGGGGAAGAAGTGGAAGTTTCGTCAACTGCCTTCAGTCTTGATATATGCTTGTTGCCATCGGAGAAAGACCAGGTAGATAATAACGCTTCTACATGATCCAGTTGCGATCGCGCTTGCACAAATAAGCGTTCATACTCTTCTGTGAGGCGAGCATAATAGTCTCGTAATTCCAACAGTGGCGAGAGAAAGGTACCCGGAGGTGGTTCTAGTTGTCCCTTTGAATTCATAGCGCTTTAATCAATTTAAGTCAGTATCACTTTTGTAAGACATTGGTCTGGGTTTAGCTTTGACAGATGCGGGTTGGGATTTCTTCGGCGGTTGGGGAGGACGACATCTCTCACAATATAAAGGTCGAGGTCCATAAGTCTCACGTTTTGTCAGATCGTTACACTCTTTACAGACAAACTGGAAAACACGAGTGTGAATCTCTCTTTTGTGCGCCCTGACAGTATATTCCCTAACATCAATGAATTTACTTGCCATAATTAGGAATCTTCAATTTCCTTCGTATCAATGTCCTATCAATATAGCTATTCAAGCAAATGAAACTGCATCAGTGTGTGTTTATGTAGAAGTTTTATCCAAATCAGTGAATTTGATGCCAAGGACAAGGTGCGAATATTGCTAAGCAACAAATTCAGAATTAGCCTTGGCTATCCCCTGAGCATATACCTGGTGATGAGCAAACACGATCGATCGCCATTCATATAGTGCTTGAGAAAGAAAAACAATTCCTACTGCCTATAACTAGCTGCTTTTGCCTGACGTGATGTACTTGCGATGCAGAGTGTGTAGTCTTCAACTAAAGTATAATCCCTCTGAATAATGCCAGTGTTGTAAATCAAGTACTACATAATCAGATTATCTCGCCAAGAAAAGGCAAGCACGGACTCGTTTGGTTAGATAAGACTGGGCTTCCACAACAGTATCTTAAAGACCTCAAAGGAGCTGCTTGAACAGACTGTAGAAATCTTACCAAAGTATTCGCACCTGAATTTTATTCGTAGAGATATAGACATAAGAGATTTTTGTCGGTTTCATCAAGGAAATTTACATAGATTGACAAATCAAGTTATTGGCAGTGTATTTAATTGCCCATTTTATTTATAGCCCTTCTTCCTTCTGATAGAGGATTCTCGATCGAGGAAGCCATTTATGTATAAGCAACAACCGCCTCTTTAAAAATAAGAGGCGGTGATTATCGCTAATTAAGGCATAACCAAAATGTAAAACCCTGAATATTTACTTGAGAGAAAATTATTTGCGATCGACAAAATCGGCATCAATCACATCTTCAGTGCCCTAGCGTTGTTGTTCGCCACTCGTGTTGCTCGCAGCTTGGGCGTAGACAGCGCTAGCCATTTGCATTAAGGCTTGTTGTAAATCGCTAGATAAAGATTTAATGCGATCGCTATCAATACTTGTCGGGTTTTGGGGAAAAGGGGAAAGAAAAAACCTTTAACCTTTACCCTTTAACCTTTTCCCCAAACCCAATGCCGAGTTAAAAATGCTTTACCCGAGCAGTATTGCGATCGCTATCATCTTGGTCAATAGCCCGTCGTAAATCATTTACTAGCGCTTCAATGGAAGAGCGATCGCAAGACTCACTTTATCACCCAAGTCTTGTAGCTGTTTTTGGGCTTGATAGATTAGTGAATCTGCTAGATTATTGGTATCAATTTGTTTGCGGCGTTTCCGGTCTTCTTCAGGGTACTGGGGATTGGCTAATGGAGATTGGTGATTGAAAGTTTACCCGTTATCAAGCCACTAGGACACCAATTCAGTAATCCAGGAAGAACCTCTCCCCCAACCCCTCTCCTACGAGGAGAGGCGAGTTTAGCTCCCCCTTCCCTTCAAGGGAAGGGGGCTGGGGGGTTCCCCCAGCGTTCACTGTCCCGGAATGGTTCTAGGCGTTCAATATCCCGGAATGGGTCCCAACGAATGAGTGCCATAACTATCACCTCTAAGATAAACTATCTAGTCTTAGGAGGCTCAATCTCAAGCTTTCTAGCTTGCGAACACCTGATATAATACGTTTGTCGAGCAATCTTCAAATTTCACTAAGCTCAATCTCAAGCTTCCTACCTATCACACTAGATCGGGATTCAAGTTGAGTAGGTTAGGTTTTATAGTCAAGAGCGATCGCAATAACCGTACCTTTTGAGAGTTCACAAAAAATCCGACTTACCCATCAGCAACACAAAATAAAAAGTTGTTAGTAGTCAATGGGAATCAGAAAAACACTGAATCGATGACAACTAACAACTAATTGACAAAACCATTTTAGATCGCAGTCAGTTTTGTAGCTCTACTGCTGACTTGGTGCAGCGGGTTGCGATTGAGGTTGGCGTAAACGGCGCAAAGACTCCCGCAATTTGTTTTGGCTTGTGTTTTCTCTTCGCCGCCGTCGATTTGTGCTTGCTTGTGGTTTTTGTGATGAATTAGTAGTTGCTCGTTCACTACGGATGCGGCGTAGAGACTCTCTTGCACTTCCTTGAGAGCTAGTTGTCCTTGTTTGAGATGATGAACTTGTGGCAGTATTTTCGACTCTCTGACGACGCAACCGCCGACTAAATCCAGATTCTGCCGGTCTTGTGGCTGTAGCTTCATTAGATGGTGTAAACTCTCGCCGCCTGCGTCTTGGAGATTCTTGTGTGGTATTGGAGTTGGTAGCTGCCTGTTGGGTTCTTTGTTCTGCTTGTCTTTGTCTGTTCCGTTCTTGAACTTGGCGGTGTCGCTGTGAACCTTTTATGGCAAATTCAGTGGCGATGGATACTCCTTGTCTGCCTCCAGATGCAGGTTTTAATTTCCAGTCACGCGCTTGTCTCAAGGTTTCTTCATCCAAATCGCGGTTTCCACTGGAGCGAGCAATCCGCACGTTGGTAACATTACCTTGTGCATCAGTATCAACAGCTACTTCTACTCTCCCTTCTACCCCTCGCCGTCTTGCTGCCTCAGGATACTTGGCATTGCATTCGCGGCAGGCTGCACGACCATTACCATTACCATTACCTGAATTGTTAATCTGTGGAGGTGTTGGGACTGTTGGTGCTGCTGCTACCGGACGGTTTATAGGTTCATTGCCTGTACCGCTACCAGAACCAGGACCTGTTCCTGAGCCTGTACCGCTACCAGAACCAGAGCCTGTTCCTGAGCCTGTACCGCCACCAGAGCCAGAGCCTGTACCTACAGCAACGCTGGAACCAGAACCACCAGAGTCACCTGTTAAGACTGCGCTACCACTGCCACCACCGCCTTGACTAGCTCTTGAGTCTCCGAGTTTGCTTAAAACTTCTCTTAACTGTTGACTACCTTGGTTTGCAGAGGAGGTAACAGTTCTCGCAGCTACTTCTGGCTTGGGAGCAATTTCTCTATTTTGTGGCTGTGGTTTTTGAGTAGTCTGTTCTGGAACAGGCTGAATTTTGGGTTTTTCAATAAATTGTTGGACTGGTGGAGTTTCTATAGGCTGTTTTTGTATAATTTCTGGTTCTTTTTTGGGTTCTTCTGGAATTTTTTCAAGTGGCTTTTCTGGTTCGGTAGTCGGAGAATCAACGATCGCCACCTCTATTGGCTCATCATTCTCTTCAGGCATTCTTGTCAAATAATTACTTATGCCTGAAGACAATACGCCGAAATGCAGCGCCAGTGAGCCTATCAGACTGTAAGCCAGAAAAGACTTGAGAGCCTCAACTTCTTTGGAACGTTGCTTGACAGTAATACCGGAAAAGCTCATAGCTATTGCTACCTATTCTCACTAATTTAGTCATCTTAGAATGCACGGTTACAAATATCAAGCAAAAAATTAAAATTATTTGAAGTAGTTTTATGTAACCCAACACTAGCCAAAACATCTTTGAAAACTATCAATATCACGATTTATAAACAAAATAAATTTTTGTTTTGATATAATTAATTTTTGTAACCCGAGCAAATTTATGTACGGTACTTACACAAGCAGCACATAAAGTAAATCAAAATCACGATCGTTACATTTGAAAAAATTATCATTATATTTTAAATTTTATTGAGAAAAAGTTTCAACTTTTCTCTAGATTCTGCTAGTCTTACTGTGTGTTGTTGATGACGTTTAGAGAACATGGGTATTCAGAATTTGTTTGTAGCAGGCGGTGTGGTCATGTGGCCGCTGCTGGGATTTTCAGTATTGGGTGTGGCACTGATTATCGAGCGTATCAGGTTTTGGGTAAGGATCAATCAGCGTCAAAGCCGTGTGGTGCGGGATGTGTTGAATCTTTATCGCCTCGATAATGTTGTCGGTGCAATGGATAAACTTCAGAAAAACGCAGATTTGCCACTCGCCCGCATTTTTCTTGCAGCTTTAGAATTAGAGGAGCCAAATCCAGAGGAATTTCGTTTGGCATTGGAAAGTGAAGCGCAGGCTGAAATCCCAGTACTCAAACGTTTCCAAAACATTTTTGAGACAATCATTAGTTTAGCACCACTTTTGGGTCTTCTGGGCACAGTATTAGGATTGATAACTTCCTTTGCCTCCCTCAATCTTGGTGACGTGGGAGGTAGCAAAACCACAAGTGTTACCTCTGGGATTAGTGAGGCTCTTGTATCTACAGCATCAGGATTGATTGTTGCCATATTCATACTCATGTTTGCCAATACCTTCCGGGGATTGTACCAGCGTCAAATCGCGTTAATTCAGGAGTATGGGGGACAACTAGAATTACTTTACCGCCGTCGCTATGAACGAGGAGAAAAAACTTATGCGTCTTCCAGATGAACCAGAACTTCCATTACAAATCAACATCGTACCGATGATTGACGTGATTTTTGCAATTTTGACATTTTTTATCATGTCAACTTTGTTTTTAACACGTTCAGAAGGTTTGCCTGTAAATTTACCGAAGGCAGCCACAGCAAAACAACAACAAGTCCCCTCTAAAATTACCATCACAGTAGATGAACAAGGAGTAGTAAGCCTGAACCGAAAACCAGTTGCAGTTGATGATTTGACACAGCAAGTGCGGACTTTAATTGGTTCTAACTCAGAAATGTTAGTGATTATTAATGCTGATGAAAAAGTTGGTCACGGTAAGGTGGTGGCTGTGATGGATCGGGTGCGTGAGGTACCGGGGGCAAAATTAGCGATCGCCACTCAAAGACAATAGGAAAAGGGGGGATGAGGGGGATGAGGGAGATAGTTTTTCACTTCTGACTTCTAACTCCCAACTCCTAACTCCTAACTCTTAATGATTACCTGTGCGATATTTACGACGCATTACGCCTGGGTATTTGCAATTCTTGAGATATAAGTTTAAGTAATGAATTTTGATGAGAGTGTATAAAAAAGTGGTCGCCGTCAAGCATTTGTAAAGAGAAAGTAGACATTGCCTGTTCTTGCCATGCTTGCAGAGATTCATGGCTAACTTCTTTGTCTTGCCAACCACCAAGTATAGTAATGGGAGAGTCTAGAGGCTGTTGTGGAGTGTAAATATAAGTTTCCAGAACTGCAAAATCTGCCCGCAAAACTGGGAGGAAGATTTGCATAAGTTCTGGATTTTCTAGTACTGCTTTGGGTGTACCGTTGAGAGTGCGTAGTTCTTCAATTAACTCTGGGTCTGGTAAAACGTGCAAAGGTGGTTTTGTACGTGGGATTTGTGGGGCGCGGCGAGCAGAGATGAAAAGGTGAAACGGTTTAAGATTATACTCTAAGCGCAGTAGACGAGTTAACTCGAAGCTAACTAATCCGCCCATGCTGTGACCGAAGAAGGCGAATGGTTTGTCTAGATATGGTATTAGAGATGGAGCGATCGCTTTTACAAGAGCTTCCAACCGCGTGTAAGGTGGTAAGTTGATCTGTTTTCCCCGTCCAGGATATTCCACAGCACAGGCTTCGACATTACGAGGTAGGCTATTAAACCATGTGCGAAAAATCACGGAGCTACCACCAGCGTAGGGGAAGCAGAATAAACGCAGATTTGCTTGGGGATTTGGTTGGGGACAGTTAATCCAAGAATTGAAGGTCATTTTTTTACTACTAAATTATTGTTTATCTACTATATAAAATAGGTTTAATTACTTAATTGGTTTCAAAAAATAGCCTGATTCAACAAAGTATTTACAGCGTTTTTCATCTATTTGAACCACAATTTTCGGTAGGGTAGCACAGCTGTGCTACCCTACAAGGTGGTCTATTTACCTGAAAATTGCTGTAAGTTACAGTTTAATTTCAGATTTAGCTAAATATTAATTATTATATAATATTTTTATATCCTGACGATACAGATTTTTGAAAATTATCAAATATATAGCAGTTGTATTCATCATCATTTCTAAATATTTGATTCTCTCAATCTAAATTAGTTTGCTATAGTATAAGCAATTAACTATCAGACAATTAAAAAGTTTTTACGAAAATGAGTGAATCTTTAATAACACAAATTATTACTAGTATAATTGTTGATTTTTCCAAAGATATTGTGAAACTTATCATCAAGTTTATTCCACCTATGGATCATTGGAGTAAGATGATTCCCGATCAGAATAAGTATGATCGATATCACAAAAACTACGAGAAACGGCATGGTATTGTTAAAGTATTGGGAATGCGTAAATTTAAAAAGCTGCAATCAATCTATACAGAAGTGCAGTTTTTAGATGATAATGCTATCCGTATTTTGGAATCAGCGAAAATCCCAAGGTTTCCATATAAAGATACTGGTCGACAAGAAGGAATTACACTTGCTAAGGATAAGCAATATCTCATGGTGCTTGGTGAGCCAGGTGCAGGAAAGTCTACATTTCTGAAAATAATCGGGCTAGAAGCACTTAAAGGTCAAGAAGGAGAGTTTAAACACGCGTCTATTCCAGTTTTTATAGAGTTGAAAAAATTAGCTTTTAGTAACATCAATATTGACAAATTGATTGTTCAAGAGCTTGATAATCTTGGCTTTCCATCGGCAGATAAATTTACACCCAAAGCCTTAGAAGAAGGTAGGTTACTAATTTTACTAGATGCCTTGGATGAAGTACCAATAAAAAACTTGACTGAGACGATTACCCAAATACAAGATTTCGTGTACAAATACGATAAAAATCGCTTCATCATTTCTTGCAGAGAAGCAGCTTATCGCTACAATCTTGATCCCTTTACTGACGTGACAATAGCAGATTTTGATGATATTCAAATTCAATACGTTATTAACAATTGGTTCCAGACTGAACCCAATACAGGTAAAAATTTCTGGCAAAAACTCAATAGCGCTGAATACACAGTCGCTAAAGAACTAACACGAACACCATTACTACTGACTTTGCTATGTTTGCTCTACGAAAATGGCAAATTTTCCAATAACCGAGCTACCCTTTATGAAAAAGTACTCAATGTTTTACTTCACGAGTGGGCAGATGAAAATAATATTTCGCGCGAACAGCATCCTCTAGATATCAGACGTAAGAAAGAAATTCTTTCTGAAATTGCCTATGATGCATTTCAAAAAAATCACTTGTTTTTGCAGCGACAGGAGATTGCAGACAAAATTGACAGAATACTGTCACAAATAGTACCTAATGATACATCTATTAGGGGTGAAGATGTTCTCAGAACCATTGAAGTAGAACATGGAGTATTAGTAAAACGTACAGACGGTATTAACTTTTTCTCCTATCCGTCGTTACAGAATTATTTAACAGCACAATATATTAATAATCGTCACCAAGTCGATCGATTAGTTATTCAACACTTGACAGATGAACGCTGGAAAGAAGTATTTTTGATGGTAGCTGCGTTAATGCACGATGGGGCAGATAAATTGCTCTTGCTAATGGAGAAACGAGCAAAGCAGTATATTACAGCAATTTTCAGGTAAATGAACCACACTATTTTTATCTCACGCAAAGACGCAAAGGCGCAAAGGAAGAAAATAAGAAACAAGACTGTGGTCTAAATACATGAAAACTGCTGTAACACTCCCAAGTTACAAGCTTTATTAAACTGGGCAGAAGAAATGACAGCTAGCTCTGAAGGGAATTATGCACCTGTGGGTAAACGTGCAGCTGCGATCGCCTACGCTTATACTATCGCCAACACCTACACTATCGTCTACGACCTCTTCTATGATGTACGTGATGCCCGCAGTCAAGCCGATGCCTATGCTAAAATTTATGCGAATGCCAGTGCGATCGCAAATATTTACACCGATTCTCCTTTCGACTCCTACCCCGAAGTCTATGACATTCGCCAAGATTATATTAGCGCTAACAACACTAACTCCATTAAAGATGCGATCGCCAATACAATCTCACACTTTAGACATTTAAAAAAATTAAACATCTTCAAAAATGTAAACTTGACTAAGTTAATTGAGAACTTAAAAAAGCTAGAATCTAGAGTTCCTAGCAATCAAAACTCGATTGAAGAGCATAGAGCCTTTGTTCAATCTTTTAAAGCCTTGATTCCAACTTTCAAAGAAGAATGGTTCCACGCCCTAAATCTCACTTCAAATCAGGTACATCGCGTTGTTGAATCTGAGGATAGATATTTTAGATTCTTTAAGATACCGCTTGCTTATACGGAGAACCCCGTCAGTTTCTTCAGGAACTTGCGGCAGAGACTTGCAGCCCAAGACCGCGAACTCTCCCATTCATACCGCAGTATACAACAATATTCACCCCATCAATCGGTAACGCCAATAAATCTCTCTTTAGAAGAAGCAAAAGCACTTGCTGATTATCTCTACGCCAATTCCCTGATTATCCAGTGTAATAAAGCAGCAGTGCAAGTATCACCTGAAACCTGGAAAGAAATTGAAGCGAAGATGTTGTTGCCTCCAAACAATTGATGTATATAAATTTGTAGGGTATCACAACTGTGCTACCCTATCTTGCACTATTGTGATGATACAAAGTCTTGTATTTAAGAATGGACAAACTGTTATTTTCCTTCTTCTACATATATGTCCTGTTCTCTGTTGATGAAAACCTCAGATAATGCCTGATAAGCTTCAGTCCAAGCTGCCATCACTTCGTCTGTAGCTGCTTCTTGCAAAACATCTTTCATCGCTTGCAATAAACTTTCTCCAACAATAGGATATTGTTCTGGTGTAACATGAGTCTGCACGTGACGATGAGCAATTTTTTCTACCATTGATTTTAAAGCAGCCAAGTTATCAATTTGGTTAGCATAACTATAAACTGCTGTAGCTAATCTCGCAGGCTGAGAACCATCTGCTTGATCAGACATATTAAATTGTTCTCTAACTTCTGGATGGTTTTGAAACATAATTTCATACATCCGAGATGTGATTTGCTGACCGTTTTTTTTCAAGACTGGTGCTGTAGATTTAACGATATCTATTGTTTGTTGGCTAATCATAATTTTTTCAACCCTTTAGAATATTTATTGACTTCAATGTAGCGGTTATTTCTAGCAGTTACTATGAGCTAGCTCACATACAGCAGAATTCCGGAGTCAGAAGTCAGAATTCAGAAGTCAGAATGGGCTACGCCCCGCTACGCTAACAGAATTCAGGACTTACTAGGGTGCGTTAGGCTAAAGCCATAACACCCCAATACACAACAATGTAGAATGCATCTGTGTAAATCAATAATTTATCAGATCTTAATTGAATATGCAGACACTTAATAAAAAGTCAACTAAAAGAGCTTGGGCAGGTGCGATCGCCAAACCAGCTACAGAATTCCCCAGTACCCAATTGCCAATTCTCTCTGGGAAAGTCCCAGATGGATTGCGTGGTAGTCTTTACCGCAATGGGCCAGCGCGGCTAGAACGTGGTGGTGTGCGTGTGGGACACTGGTTTGATGGAGATGGGGCGATTCTCGGCGTCCATTTCAGCGATGCAGGAGTGACGGGAGTTTATCGCTATGTGCAAACAGCGGAATATCAGGCTGAAACTAAAGCAGATAAATTCCTTTATGGTGTTTATGGTATGCACACGCCGGGGCCGATTTGGAAGCGGTGGAATCCGCAAGTCAAGAATGCAGCTAATACTTCAGTGTTGGCTTTACCTAATAAACTGTTGGCTTTGTGGGAAGCAAGTAAGCCTTATGCCCTTGATTTGCAAACTCTAGAAACCAAAGGATTAGACGATTTAGGTGGTTTGGATAATGGATTACCTTATTCTGCTCATTATAAGCGCGATCCACACACAGGGGAAATTTTTAATTTTGGTATCAGTTTCGGAACTTTTGTACAACTCAATCTCTACAAAAGCGATGCCTCTGGCAAAATTATTCAAAAAGCTGCTTTCAAACTAGACCGCTATTCAATAATACATGATTTTGTTTTAACTGAAAGATATTTAGTGTTTTTCGTGCCACCGATGCGGATGAAAACACTATCATTTTTAGTAGGTTTAACTACCTTCAGTGAATCTCTTTCCTGGGAACCTCAGTTAGGAACTCAGGTGTTAATATTTGACAGGGAAAACTTATCTTTAGTTAGTCGTGGTGAAACCGATCCTTGGTTTAATTGGCATTTTGGTAATGGCTGTGAAAATCAAGATGGTTCGGTGATTTTGGATGTGGTGCGATATTCAGATTTTCAACAAAGTAATGAATTTCTTAGAGAATTTATAACTGGTGAAACGCACACCGTTTCTCAAGGGACATTATGGCAAGTACATCTCAATCCTCAAACTGCCAAAGTGAGTGCAACTCAAGAAGTTATCAACCGGGTTTGTGAGTTTCCTGTTGTGCAGCGATCGCAAGTCGGACAACCTTGGCGTTATACTTATGTAGCTTTGCGCCCAGAAAGAATTAAGACAGGTAAAGAATGGTTAAGTGCGATCGCTCGTTTTGACTACAAAACCGCAACCCTCACCGAAGCAGACTTAGGAGAAAATCGTTATACCTCAGAACCCATCTACGCCCAAGATAGTCAAAACCCCGAACAAGGCTGGGTGTTAATCGTGGTTTACGATGGTAATTCTCATAGTAGTGAAGTTTGGATATTTGATAGCGATCGCTTAGATGCAGAACCAGTTTGTAAACTAGGATTACCCAGTGTGATTCCTCACAGTTTCCACGGTACTTGGAACCCAGCGTAAAAGTAAAGATAATTGTAGGGGCACAACATGTTCATAGGTGTCAACTTAAGCTCAAATGCTTATCTAACAAGCATTTTACCCCCCTTAATCCCCCCGATATATTGGGGGGAAAAAGAAATGCAGTTCCCTCCCCTTTATAAGGGGAGGGTTAGGGTGGGGTAACGCGTTGAGTGATGGTGAGTGAGTGAACTCAATATCACGTCTTCATAAGGGTTTTATGTTAAGTTGACACTAATGAACATGTTGTGCCCCTACTGTAAAAATAAGTCAAAATATTTCTAGCTCTCGCTAATATTCTTAAATTTTGCACTAATCCAAAATCGAAAATCCAAAATTGTTTGTCTTATGCAATTACAAGAAAAACGCCAATACTCCCCACAGAATACCTAGAATTAGAGGTCATTTCAGAATATCATAGCGAATATATATAGGAATCATATTTGATTTCTGAAAAAATCTAAGTATTTGTAGGGTGTGTTAGGCGTAAGCCGTAACGCACCATCTCAAGCTTTTGGTGCTTTACGCTCCGCTAACGCACCCTACGTAATATTTCAAAAATCAAATACTAGTCCTATAGATAGTCATTAGTCATTAGTTTTGGACAAAGGACAAATGACAACTGACAAATGACAACTGACAAATGACAGCTAATAAAAAATATTTCACAAATCAATGAAAAGTGTCATATCCTATTAAAATTTGAGCAGGGAATTTCAAGGGGATCGCAGAGTGGCTGATGAACGCATAGTCAATGCAGAACAGATTCATCCAAGGGACTTTTCGTGGCGATTATGGCCTCTCGTGCCACTCTACCCTTATGGTAGGCGGCGGACAATCCGCAAAGAAGTCCTCAAGGATACAATCTGGAATTTTGACCAGATTCAGGGCATTTTTTATGTTGTTGTGCCAATTCGCATGACTGTTGTAAAGCTGGAAGCTGGGGGTTTGTTGGTTTATGCGCCTGTTGCGCCTACCCCAGAGTGCATCCGGCTTGTGAATGAGTTGGTAGCTGAACATGGTAGTGTGAAGTACATTATCCTGCCAACTGTCTCCGGTTTAGAACACAAAGTTTTCGTCGGTCCCTTCGCTAGATACTTCCCGACTGCACAGGTGTTTGTAGCGCCGAATCAATGGAGTTTCCCGCTAAATCTGCCCCTTAGCTGGCTTGGCTTACCCCCAAAACGCACTCAGCTACTTGCAGAAGATAGCAGCAAAACACCTTTTGCTGATGAGTTTGATTATGCCATGCTTGGCCCTATTAACCTTGGTTCTGGTTGGTTTGCCGAAGTTGCTTTTTTTCACAAGCGATCGCATTCTCTACTTGTAACAGATTCGGTGCTTTCCATTTCAGAAGATCCACCTGCGATCGTCCAATTAGATCCATATCCCTTGCTATTCCATGCCAAAGATAATGCTTGTGACATTGTTGCAGACATTCAAGCAAATCGCCGCAAAGGATGGGGGCGCATCTGTTTGTTTGCTTTATACTTTCAACCAAGCAGCTTGGAAATACGTCCTTGGGATAAGGTGTTTCAAGATGCCATCAAAGCAGCAGAACGCTCAAAAAAAGCTTATTTTGGATTGTATCCCTTTAAATGGCAAGATGATTGGCAGCGATCGTTTGATGCCCTACGGGGTAATAATCGGTTGTTCGTAGCACCAATTTTACAGACACTAATTCTCAACCGCGCACCCAAAGAAACCATTGATTGGGCTGATAAAGTTGCAAGTTGGAACTTTGAGTGGATTATTCCTTGCCACTTTGATGCACCGATTAAAGCCCAGCCGTATCAGTTTCGTCAAGCTTTCTCTTTCTTAGAAAAGCAACCTGCTTTGGGTGCCGGTTTATTTAACACTAACACCTATCCCTTACCAGCAGAGGATTTTAAAGCACTTAGGGAAATCGACGCAGGTTTAAATAAATTTGGCATCGTCCCCCCAGCCAAGGAGAAAGTGTAGGAAAAAACGCAAAATAGTTCCGATTTTTGAGTAAAGAATTCCCCACTCCCAACTCCCCACTCCCCATTCAATATCAGTGGTAAACTAAAACAACTTTCAGAAAAAGTCAAATAATTTTGGATTTTAAATTTTGGATTTTGGATTTAAAGAGACCACAAGGGTACCGGGCATGATGATTTTAAATTTTGGAGGGCGGGGCATGTAGCTTGCTTCTGGGTTCGCGTAGCGTTCCGCAGGAAAGGAGTACCGAAATAATCTAAAATCTAAAATCTAAAATCTAAAATCTAAAATTGCCACGGTCAATAAGTCTTTATTTTCGTTAGAGTTGGGATAACAATCAAAGTGTGAGGATTGATACTAATGCGAGTATTGCTGGTGTATCCAATATTTCCCAAAACCTTTTGGTCATATGAAAAAATTTTGGAATTAGTCGATCGCAAGGTTTTATTACCACCTCTGGGTTTAGTCACAGTAGCAGCAATTCTCCCCCAAGAATGGGAATTTAAGCTGGTAGATCGCAACATTCGTTCAGCAACAGAAGAAGAATGGGCGTGGGCAGATATGGTAATCTTGTCGGCGATGATTGTCCAAAAACAAGATTTACTCGACCAAATTCAAGAAGCAAAGCAGCGTGGAAAGTTGGTTGCAGTCGGCGGCCCTTACCCCACTTCTGTACCTCACGAAGTCCAAAATGTTGGTGCAGATTTCCTGATTTTGGATGAAGGCGAAATCACTTTGCCGATGTTTATTGACGCAATTCAACGGGGAGAAACTTCTGGAACTTTCCGCGCCACAGAAAAACCAGATGTCACAAGCACACCAATACCCCGTTTTGATTTATTAGAATTGAATGCCTATGACATGATGTCGGTGCAGTTTTCGCGCGGGTGTCCCTTCCAGTGCGAATTTTGTGACATCATTGTTCTCTATGGTCGCAAACCACGTACCAAAACCCCGTCCCAACTTTTAGCAGAGTTAGATTACCTCTATGAACTAGGTTGGCGGCGGGGTGTGTTCATGGTGGATGATAACTTCATTGGCAACAAACGCAATGTGAAATTGTTGCTCAAAGAGTTAAAAGTCTGGATGGCAGAACATCAATATCCCTTCCGCTTTGACACTGAAGCTTCAGTGGACTTGGCACAAGACGCAGAAATGTTGGAGTTGATGGTTGAATGCGGTTTCTCGGCGGTGTTTTTGGGAATCGAAACGCCGGATGAAGATAGTTTGCAACTAACCAAGAAGTTTCAAAATACTCGCAATTCCCTAACTGAGGCAGTGCAAACCATCACCAAAGCTGGATTGCGCCCGATGGCTGGGTTTATTATTGGGTTTGATGGCGAAAAAGCAGGTGCTGGCGATCGCATTGTCCGCTTTGCAGAAGAAGCAGCAATTCCCTCTACTACCTTTGCCATGTTGCAAGCCTTACCCAATACCGCCCTCTGGCATCGCCTGAAAAAAGAAGGACGACTCCGGGAAAATCAAGATAGCAAGATTGCCAACATCAACCAAACAACATTGATGAACTTTCTTCCCACCCGTCCCTTAGAAGAACTTGCCAGAGAATATGTTGAGGCGTTTTGTGCTTTATACGACCCAGTTAAATACTTAGATCGCACCTACCGCTGTTTCTTGATGATGGGTTTACCCAGTTGGAAAGCACCAGCGAAAATGCCAGAGTGGGTAGTTATCAAAGCCTTATTAATTGTGATTTGGCGACAAGGAATCAAACGCGAAACCCGTTGGAAATTCTGGCATCATTTATTTAGCATTCTCAAACGTAACCCCGGAGTTGTTGAACATTACATCGCCGCCTGTGCCCACAACGAACACTTTCTAGAATATCGCCAAATTGTCCGCGATCAAATTGAAAGTCAGCTTGCAGAATATCTGGCGCAGGGTGCAGAAACGCCCTATGTGCTAGTGAAAGAAAAAGTAGAGGAAAAAGCGGAAGCGGTGGTTAGTTAAGCCTGGTAACGGTTAATAGGTAAAAGTGAAAAATTACTATAGGACTACTATTTGATTTTTGAACAGATACGTAGGGTGCGTTAGCGACAGCGTAACGCACCGAATCCTTAAGAATGGTGCCGTACTCTCGCCGATAACGCACCCTACAAAAACTACTTGTACAGAATTAAATTCTGAATTCTGACTCCTGACTCCTGAATTCTGTTCAATAACTTCATCTAAACTTCATTTTTTGACTAAATTCAATAAGCAAAATCCGCAATTACTTACTCAAAATGCCATTTGACTTTATCAAACCCCAGTTTGCTTTCTCATTTTGGTGTTTTCCGCAAGTAAAACAAGCTTTGACTTACTCAAAATGCCATTTGACTTTCTCAAATCCCAGTTTGCTTTCTCATTTTGGTGTTTTCCGCAAGTAAAACAAACTTTGACTTATTTTGCGACAATTTTTATACAAAGTTGCGCCCCAAAAAATTAAGTAACTCAAGGCTGAGGGAGATTAAGAATCATTATTCATGTACTCCCCCGCCCCTTCATTTTTAAATGCTATTTCAGAATGCAACTTAGTATCAGGAGAGCATCAATCAGGCGTAATACCTGAAGTTGTAAGAGCAGAGCAAAGTAAGCGATTAATTTCTGCTATATCGGGATCAAGAGTTTGGTTGTTCATAGCTGATTGAGCAACGTTTCCAGATTGACTACTTGCCGATGTTTGTTCTTGTATTGTGCGTAACTGGTGCAAATGATTAATTAGTGAAGAACAGCGATAAACCATAGCAGAGCGACTATCTACTTTTAACTTAATAAAAATCCGGCGTAGGTGAGCAGAAACAGTCCACTCGCTGATTTGAAGTTGGTTAGCAACTTTTTTATTAGATGAACCTAAACCAACCAGAGCAGCAATTTGCAACTCTCGTCCTGTTAAAATACTAATTAGGCTAGGATCTATAACCTCTGGTGTGTTCTGAGTTTTTACAATTGCATAGTGATTTCCATCAGCTTTAAAATGCCCAACTACAGAAAATGAAATAGTGTCAATAATAACCTCTGAAGTAAACTGTTGGCTATTTTCTGTAGGCGATTCAACTGCAATAATAAGAAAACGAGAGTTTTTTATGAAAAACTTACTAATGACATAGGAATCTGAAAGTAAGGTTCCAGCAAAAATACTAGAAGTTTGATCAATGTGTCCTTGCATGATTTTCTTAACTCTAAATTTAGCTATTAAGGGCTTGAGGCTAATATGTACCTAACAGACTCAATGGTCTATAGCTGAGAAGATATGCAGAAACTTTTGTGATCAGGAACTTAATGTTTTTGGAATCTAGATGACGTATGAAGAAAGCCGTTTTAAAGCTTTTCTAACCCCTGATGTTTTTATGATTTATGCTTATTACTGCTATTTTCAGGTGAATACAGCACATTTTTGGTTCTTATGCACAGTCTTAAAGATATACAGAAGAATCCAAAAGCGCGATCTAAAAACATAAAAACTGCGGTAACACAAATGTATTAATAGTCAGGTTGTCTAAGAGGCTATTTAAAAAGTTTTGAGAAGTTAAATGTTATGCCAGTCGCCTTACCATAATACGGATAATAACAAGGTAGATAAATGTCTCCCATGTTTCAGGCAATAATTCATAGTCTCTTATCTATTTACAACGTATACTGAGAGAGCTTTTTTACCATTTTTCCGACTTTTCAAACAGCTTCTAAAAATGACACTGGATAGTTGCTTCAAGATTTCTCGTAACAAGTAAGAACACTGACACTATACACTAGAGCTTAACAGCTTGCTGAAGCTAAAAGAATGATGTAATTAAAATTTAAGATTTTGGTTTCAATAGTTAAAACTTTTATATATATCAATGGCGTTGCTGATTGCGGTATGAAAACGATTGTGCTTTGTGGTGAAAATCCTTGTAGAGACGTAAAATTTTACGTCTCTACATCCAAAATTCATACCTCGGTTCAGCAACGCCCAATTAAGAAATATTTATGTATACAACTATACTGAATACCAAAACCCTCTAGCGTCTATCCAAGGCTTCTTTTGCAATTTTGGGCTGTCTAACCTATCATCAGCAAGGTTAGATGGAGTGAATGGTAACTTTTGGGATAACACATTAGCTTTTGGAGATTCTGGCACGAACAGATGCAAAACTGTTAAGTGTAATCCTGCCCAAAGAAACTTGATAGTACCAGTAGAAACCAGTAATTGTCGCAAATAATCGCGCTCTACTGAGACACAAGAATCTCTAGGTGTGAGAATTTGACAAGGGATGCCCCAAAATTGTAGAGCTTTACAAATTTCTGGAGGAAAGTTTTTTTCAAAATCTGCTTTTTGCTGATAAGTCAGAATGAAAGCAGAACCTAAACTTGCAGCCAGCGCTATGGTATCGCGGAAGGCAGGAGCTAAAACATAGTCTATAATTTGAGATTCGTCAAGTTGACTATCGAGGGATTTTGTAAGCGCTTCCCATTGCCAGAAGATTTCCAAATTTCTATTTTTAGGGAGGAGAGATTCTCTAAGGCTATCTCCTAGCCAAAATAAATTAAGTCTTGCTAAGTCATTCTCCATACGGAATTGTTCCCATCTCTTAAGTGACCAAAGTGTTTCCTCCAGTGCAACACGTTCTTGCTTGGGTGTTCTACAAGAGTTAATTCCTTTTGGAGTAATTAATTCTGGATGCTGTAAGTAAAAAGAAGAACTGTCAAGTATATGCCAAAGTTCTCGTACTACCCATAACTCCATCACTTCTCCTAACTGTTGAATTAGAGGAACTCCGTGGACAGAGAGAGCTAACGCTGGGTCAATAATGCATATCTGAGGTTGGGAAAGACGGGAATCTGTCTTAGGCAAAAGATCGTACTTCATTACATTTGGCTATCTTATTAGCATTTGGATGATTTTAATGTGTATCCCAGCCGTATTTACTCTCTGGGAAGAAAAATTGCTTAATTTAGTGCCTACAAGATAAATCAGAAAGCGTTTTAAATACAATGCATAAAATTTGGATTTCAACTACTAGTTAAAATTAACTAAGTATAAAAGCTTAGTTAAAATAAGTGACTTGCAAAAAAAAAATATGAAGCAGTAATATCACTATAGAGAAAGCATTTTTTCACTCTCAAGAGAGTCAATAGATTTCTTCGTGAATTGATCGATTTAGGGATCATTATTGCTTAAACCAAAAAAGCATTTATGAATAAGCATTGCACTGCTGATTTTCAGATAGTTGCAGAACAAGCCCTTGCCAATACTGCTAAATCACCAAACAGTTTACTAACGATATTTCCTAGTAATCCTCAACTCAGCCAGGTCTTTCAATTTATTGAGGCAAATTATAATCAGCCAATCAGTTTATGTGATGTTGCTGTTGCCGTTGGTTACTGCGCGGCTTATTTGACAGATTTAGTCCGACGCAATACAGGATATACAGTGAATGATTGGATTGTTGAACGCCGAATGGTAGCAGCACGGACTCTACTGCTAGAAACTGATCAATGCGTGAGTAAAGTTGCTCAAGCAGTTGGTTATCAGCATGAAGGTTACTTTTTTCGTCAGTTTCGCCGACATCATGGAATTACGCCTCAAGCTTGGAGGAAAACCCAGCGCATCTAAAGTCATAGCAGCAAATAATCATTGGTGACAGAGTACTAAGCAACTAGGGGGAAACTTTATGTCTAGAATCGCTGATATTGCCTACGTTACTTATAAACATTCCAACTTAGATGAATGTGAGCGTTTTTTGACTGATTTTGGCATGATTCGCTCGGCTAGAACCGATAAGGCTCTGTATATGCGAGGTCGAGGAAAACTGCACCATATTTACGTTGTTGAACTAGGAGAACAACCTGAATTTGTAGGATTTGCACTCCAGGCTTCTTCCCAAGAGGCGTTAGAGGAAATTGCTAACTTACCTAAAGCCTCAGCAATGGAAGAAATGACTTCCCCAGGAGGAGGATATAGAGTAACCTTAATCGATCCCAACGGCTTTCGTGTGGATGTGGTTTACGGTATTGAAGAAGTTCCGGAACTTTCCATACCAGAACCCTTGCAATGGAATTATGCCAACATCAAACAGCGTTATGGTCGTACTCAACGTCCTGTTAAAGAACCTACACCCATTTTACGGTTAGGACATATTGGCATTGACGTAAAAAATTTTGAAGAAAGTTATCAATGGTATCAAAAAACCTTTGGATTAACCGCCACTGACGTTATCTATTATGGACACCCCAGTTTGCAGGTGGGAGGTTTTTTACGCTGTAAGCGTGGGGAAGAATGGGTGGATCACCATACCATTGCTTTGCTACAAGGATCTCACATTCGAGTTCATCATACTGCCTTTGAAGTGCAAGACTTCGATGCAATCAAGGTTGGTCATGATTGGCTTAAAGAAAAAGGTTGGATACCAGCTTGGGGAATTGGCCGGCATCTTTTGGGAAGTCAAGTATTTGATTATTGGCAAGATCCATTTGGCAGCTTAATTGAGCATTTTACCGACGGAGATTTATTCAATGAGTCTACCGAATCACAAATGCACCCTGGCAGTCTAGACATCCTTTATCAATGGGGCCCTCCAATTCCAGAGGCCTTTCTCGGTTAAAACTACTCAGTCTCATCTAGTAATTGCCACATACATTCAATACAACAATTGTAAAGTCCTCTAAAAAAGTATGAATATCAAAGAAATTCTCGAAAAAAGAAGAGCAACTCGTAGCTTTCGCCCTGATCGCATCCCGTCAGAAATTTTAGAAGAAATTCTGCGTTTGGGTTGTCTTGCTCCCTCTAGTTATAACCTGCAACCTTGGCGATTTATCGTAGTTACCGAAGCAGAACACAAGGCGAAATTACGGGAATTTGGCTTTGAACAAGATAAATTAACCGAAGCTTCAGCCGTTTTAATTTGTTGTGGCGATCGCCAAGTTGCCCAGAGAAAATACATTAACAAAGTCATAGAACTGGGTAAACAAGTAGGCTCCATGACCGAAAAACGGGTCAAGTTCATGCACATGGCAATCCCCCCATTTTTTCAGTTCAAACCCTCTTATCAGTCTCTGGAGGCTTGGAGTAATCGCCAAGTGATGATTGCAGTCACTTGTATCATGATTGCTGCCCAAAGTTTGGGAGTAGATAGTTGTCCCATTGAAGGGTTTGTCGCTAAACCCTTAAGAGAATATTTTCAAATTCCCGATCATGTTGATGTGTGTTGCCTTTTAGCCCTGGGCTATGCTGCTGAACCCTATAGCCAGTATGGTGGACGCTTTGGACTTGATCAACTTTGTTATGGCGAAATTTATGGAGAAGCTTTTGAATTAGGATCAATATCCCATGAAAGAACAGTGGAATATACCTAATTTATCCTCAATAGAAACTATCCTCAATCAGCTGAAACTTGATATCGAAAAGCTAGAAGCAGACATCCTTAGACAAATTAAAAAACGCCAAGAAAATAAATCATGAATGTTTGTCTAGAAATTGATCAAAAATTAATCCAGGCTACAAGTTTAATTCGTGTGCTAGAAATCCGAGCCAAAACTCAATCATCCCAAATAGCTTATACCTTTCTGGAAGATGGAGAGACAGAAGCCGGAACCCTCACCTATCAGAATTTGGCACAACAAGTTCAAGCGATCGCTGCTCATTTGCACTCTTGTGTCTTACCTGGAGAAAGAGCTTTACTTCTATATCCTGCTGGACTGGAATTTGTAGCCGCTTTTTTGGGGTGTTTAGCCGCAGGAGTAATTGCCGTTCCTGCCAATCTCCCCAAGCGTAATCAAAAGTTGTCTCGCATAGAAGCGATCATCCAAAATGCTCAAGCCACAATGGTTCTGACAACCCAATCCTTACTAACAAGCCTCAAGAGTCAGTTAGAGCGAAATTTACAGCTGACAGCGTTGGAGTATGTTGCTACCGATACCCTCACCCATGACAGTAGTTTAGGCTTGCAATCTTCCACCATCCGCCCAGATTCCCTTGCTTTCCTGCAATATACCTCCGGCTCCACAGGCAAACCTAAAGGAGTCATGGTTACTCAAGAAAATCTCCTGCAAAACTTAGCTGATCTTGATCTTGGCTGGGAACATACTCAAAAGAGCGTCATGGTCACTTGGTTACCTACCTTTCATGACATGGGGCTAATTTACGGGATGCTACTTCCCTTGTACAAGGGATTCCCTTGCTATATGATGCCCCCAAGCGCCTTTCTACAACGTCCCATTCGTTGGCTAACAGCAATCTCCCGCTATCGAGCCACCCATAGTGCTGCCCCAAATTTCGCTTATACTCGGTGTCTAGAAAAAATTACTCCTGAACAAATCGCCACCCTAGATTTGAGCAGTTGGCAGGTGGCATTAAACGGGGCTGAACCAGTTAGAGCAGAAGTCTTAGAGCAGTTCGCCCAAACCTTTGAACCCAGTGGTTTTAAATACTCCAGCTTTTGCCCTGGCTATGGGTTAGCAGAAGCCACCTTAAAAGTAGCAGCAATTCGTAAAAGTCAAAAACCTCAAATTTGCCGAGTCCAAACACAAGCCCTCAAAGGCAATCGAATTATCATCGCTAGAGACGAAGATCAAGGCATTCAACATCTCGTCAGTTGCGGGCAAACAGAAATTGATACTGAGATTGTTATTGTTAACCCCAACACCTTGAAACGCTGTGCAGATGATGAAGTAGGCGAAATTTGGGTCAAAGGAACTACAGTTGCTCAAGGCTATTGGCAACGACCTGAAGAAACCCAACACACCTTTAAAGCTTTGATTGCTGATACTCAAGAAGGGCCTTTTTTACGAACAGGAGACTTGGGATTTATTCAAGAGGGACAACTATATGTAACCGGACGACTCAAAGATGTGATGATCATTCGCGGTTGCAATTACTATCCCCAGGATATTGAACATACCGTTGAACAGAGTCACCCAGCGTTACGTTCTAGTTGTGGGGCTGCCTTTACCGTCGAAATTAATGGAGAAGAACATCTTGTTATAGCTCAAGAAATTGAAAGGACAGCCTTACGGCAACTTAATAAAGATGAAGTCATCGAAGCCATTCGTCGGGCAGTCTCTCAAGAATACCAATTGCAAGCCCATGCCATCTTACTCCTCAAACCGGCTTCTATTGCCAAGACATCTAGCGGTAAAATTCAACGCAGCACTTGCCGGACGCAGTTTTTAGAAAATAGTTGCAATTTGGTAGACAGTTGGCATGAACCTAGCACTTTCCCTACTCCGTCCTCTACAAACGTAAATGTATCAACCATGAAAGCAACCCCAACAACATCTGCGGACGTTAGCCAACAACGTGCTGACAAGATGATCAACTGGTTACGAGACTATGCAAAAACTCGTATTAATTCCCAATTAATTGATGAACGTCGATGTATTCCTCCCTATATCGTCATGGATTTTGGTAATCAGGGCATTATGGGTATGCAAATCCCAGAGCAATATGGGGGAATTGCTCTGAATCACCGGGACTTTCTTCGAGTCATGGAACAGTTAGCTGCCATTGACCTAACCTTGGCAACTATGGTCAGTCTCAATAACAGCCTTGGCATTCGTCCGATTATGGGTTACGCCACCCCAAAAATGAAAGATGAATTGCTTCCTCGTCTGGCTCAAGGGCGAGAACTTTCTTCCTTTGGGATGACTGAACCCGATGCGGGAGCGAACATTGGCTCAATTGCTACAATTGCAGTTCCCGACGATCAAGGGGGTTGGAAACTGCGCGGCGTCAAGCGTTGGAATGGTTCTGCTTGGGCAGGAATGATCAATGTTTTTGTGCGTCTAGTCGATCGCAATTCTGGTCATAGTGGGTTAACAGGTTTTATCGTGCGGCAGGGAACCCCTGGCTTAAGGTTAGGCAAAGAATCTCTAACTATGGGGTTAAGGGGTATTATGCAAAATGCGATCTATTTTGATGATGTCCAAGTTAGCCGGGAAAACTTGCTCGGAGAATTAGGCAATGGCACAGAAGCGGCAGATGATGCCCTACTGTTTGCCCGTTTGGGGATTGGCATGATGAGTATTGGTGGCATGAAACGCTGTCTTCAGTTAATGCTGCGGTATACTTCCCGTCGTTCTGTTGCTACCGGTAGATTACTAGATAATCCTGTTACCCTAGCTCGTTTAGACCATCTTACCGGGGCGACAGTTGCCTTAGAAACGCTGTTGCAGTTGATCGCAGAAGCACTCGATCGCCAAGAAGTAGTACCGCGAGAAGCCGCTGTGATTGCGAAAATTATCGGAGCTGACTATTTGTGGGAAGCCGCCGATAGTCTAGTGCAGATGTTAGGGGGACGGGGTTATATGGAGACTAACCTTGCTCCCCAGATTCTCCGAGATGCGCGAGTGTTACGTATTGGAGAAGGGCCCAACGAAAGTTTAAAAATCTTTTTAGGTAAGAGTATCACTCACACCGACAAACTTCATCAATTTTTAACAACTTATTTAGGGGCAAATCAATTAGCCAACCAACTCCAAGAAGCAGCAGCAGCCATCAATCATCGTTGTTTGAAGTCAAAGGCTTTTGGCGATCGCTCCGCTGCTATTGCTTGGTCTTATTCTTTAATCGGGGAACTAGCTTGCTATGCCCTGTTAGTGGGAGCTACCGAGAAAGCAAGTCGTTCTCATCCCTGCGAACAGATCAATCACGCCCTGGCTTGGAGTCGGCTGCAATTTGAGGAAAGTTTGCATAAAGCTTTGAAAGGCGCAGGTGCAGAATCTTTGCTTTCTAATGTAAATAATATCTGCGATCGCATTGCAGGCTATAGCCACTCTGTCGATGATATTGAACAAAGACTAGCGGGAGTAGACCATACCTTAGATGAGTTAATCGCTCAAGACCCCAGACCCTCCGCATCTTTTTCCCCAACCCCGATTCTTTCAGAACCAATTTCTGATGAGTCTAATCCAACCCTCTCCCAAAACCATCACAACGGTAACAGTCATCACAAAATAACTAACTTAACCCATCAAACCCCAGCATCCATTGAAAAATGGATTTGCGATTGGCTCCACAAGAAGTTAAAAGTTGATCCTGACACCATTATTCCGAGTAAATCCTTTGCAGACTTTGGCTTAGACTCCATCTATGCTGTAGAGCTAGCTCAAGACTTAGAAGACTGGTCACAAGAGCCTTTAGAAGCCACCATTATTTGGAATTTTCCGACAATTGAAGCATTAACTAAGCATATAGCTGAAAAACTCAACGCTTCGGTAGTTCCTGCTGCAACTATCTCCACAAATGTTGCTGCTGAAAAACTCGAAGTGGAAGAATTGTTAAGCGCTTTAGACGGCACTTCAGATGAGGAAATGGCAGCCTTATTAGGTAGGTAAAACGAAAAAATAGGGTCAGATGAAAATGCATTCACCAAATACCACCCAAACCCTGAAACAAGAATTTTTAGAACGGTATAAACAACTCAATGCTATTGTCCAAGCACAAAGTGAGCCGATCGCAGTCATCGGTAAAGGATGCCGCTTTCCTGGGGGAGTGAACAATCCTGAAACTTACTGGCAAATGCTTCGCCAAGGGATAGATACGATGACAGAAATCCCCCTTGAGCGATGGAACATTAATGCTTATTACGATGCCGATCCCAACGTTCCAGGAAAGATGTATACGCGAGAAGGAGCATTTTTAAACCAAATTGACCAATTTGATCCGCAATTTTTCGGGATTTCTCCTCGTGAAGCAATGGCGATGGACCCTCAACAACGGCTATTGCTAGAACTTAGTTGGGAAGCGATGGAGAATGCAGCGATCGCTCCAGATAGCCTGATGAATAGCTCCACTGGGGTATTTATGGGCATCTTTCGAGATGACTACAGCCAACTATGTTTTCACAATGGAGCATTAAATCACATTGATGCCTACAACAGTTTAGGAGTAAGCCGCGCTATTGCAGTTGGTCGCTTGTCTTATGTGTTTGGTTTACAGGGACCGACAATGCAACTTGACACAGCTTGCTCGTCTTCTCTGTTGGCGATTCACTTAGCCTGTCAAAGTTTGCGTTCTCAAGAATGTAACCTAGCCTTAGCTGGTGGCGTGAACTTGATGTTAACCCCATCCACTGCCATTAGTAACTGTAAGTTAAAAGCAGTCTCTCCTGACGGACGCTGTAAAACCTTTGATGCTGCGGCTAATGGGTACGGACGCGGAGAAGGAGGCGGGGTAGTTATCCTCAAGCGTCTCAAGGATGCCTTAGCAAATGGCGATCGCATTTTAGCCCTGATTCGTGGATCTGCTGTCAACCACGATGGTCGTAGTAATGGCTTAACCGCACCTAATGGACAAGCGCAAGAAGCACTATTGCGTCAAACCTTAAAGCAAGCCAAAATTAAACCCGAACAGTTGCAATATGTAGAAGTTCACGGTACAGGAACTTCTTTGGGCGATCCGATTGAGGTGATTGCTTTGGGAAAAGTCTATGGTCAAGGACGTTCTCCAGAAAATCCTTTGATCCTGGGCACAGTTAAAACGAATATGGGTCATCTGGAAGGAGCCGCAGGGATCGCTGCTTTCTTAAAGACGATCTTGCAACTTCAACATCAACAAATTGTCCCCAATCTGCATTTTCAAAATCCGAATCCCTATATTCCTTGGGACAAGTTACCAGTTAAAGTTCCCACCGAGTTGATACCTTGGTCAGTTCCTGGAGGTTCCCGTTTAGCGGGAGTCAGTGCCTTTGGGATGAGTGGGACTAATGTCCATCTGATTGTTGAAGAAGCTCCTGAGTTATTATCAAAGGAACAGCCAACTATTGAGCGGTCACACCACCTACTGACACTCTCAGCCAAAACTGAACAAGCTTTACTCGAATTAGTCAACCGTTACCAAACTTTTTTACTAGACCATCCTCACCTCTCCATTGCAGATATCTGTTACACAGCTAACACGGGTCGTTCTCATTTTGAGCATGTTTTAGCTGTAGTTACCCAATCTGTTGGTCAGTTAAATCAACAATTAACCGCGATCGCTCAAGGTTGTCCTTCTTCTTACTACCAAGACTCGGTTCCAACTAAAAAACCGCCTTTAGTTGCCTTCCTCTTTACAGGGCAAGGGTCACAATATGTAGGAATGGGATGGGAACTCTATCAAACTCAACCCACCTTCCGCAGCACCCTAGAACGATGTGATGCTATTTTAAGTTTGTATCTTGGTCAATCTATCCTAGATATTTTATATCCGTTTGCATGGCAAGCTGATCCCTCTTCTGACACCCAGAATTCCTTATTAGATCAAACTACTTACACCCAACCTGCTCTCTTTGCTCTAGAGTACGCTCTGGCTCAGTTATGGCAATCTTGGAATATTATCCCAACTTGGGTGGCGGGTCATAGTTTAGGGGAATATGTAGCTGCTTGTGTGGCTGGAGTCTTCAGCTTAGAAGATGGTTTAAAGTTGGTAGCTGCACGAGCGCGTCTGATGGATTCAGTACCGCAACACGGAGCAATGGCGGCGATATTGAGTGATCTTGAATCTGTTAAGCAAGTCATTGCTAGTTATCAGGGAAAAATTGCGATCGCCGCAATTAATAGTCGGGAAAATGTGGTTATTTCTGGGGAAAGTGAGGCAATTAAGGCGGCTTTAGCTGATTTTGAGGTACAAAACATTCCCATTCGCCCTTTGAAGGTTTCCCAGGCTTTCCATTCGCCTTTGATGCGTCCAGTGGTAGCTGAGTTTGAGAGCATCGCCCAAACAGTTACTTTTTCTTCTCCCCAAATTCCCCTCGTATCTAGTGTGACAGGAGAATTAATTGATGAGGCGATCGCCACTCCCCAATATTGGGTTAGGCATCTTTTAGCTCCTGTGGAATTTGCTAAGGCGATGGAAACCCTTGAGCATTTAAACGGAGAAATTTTTCTGGAAATTGGGCCAAAACTAACCCTCTTAACAATGTGCCGTCAAACCTTGCCTCAAACGCGAGGAATTTGGTTAGGGAGTTTGAAACCTAATCAGAGCAACTGGGAAACAATGTTAGATAGCCTAGCCCAATTGTATGTTCAGGGATTACCCATCAACTGGCGAGGCTTTGACCAAGATTATCAGCGTCAGAAGATATCGTTACCCACTTACCCATTCCAACGACAACGCTATTGGTTAGACCATTTAGACACTAGCATTGAAAACTCTGCGAATTCCTCGTCTTATCCCCAATTAGAACATTTGCATCCCTTGCTGCATCAACAGATGCAACTACTGGGGTCTGAGGAGATACGTTTTCAGTCTCATCTGCATCCCCGCACACCTTCATTTCTCCAAGACCATCAAGTTTTTGCAACCACCATTGTTCCAGCAACAGTTTATCTAGAAATGGTTCTAGCCGCAGGGGTGCATCACTATGGGACTTGTGAGTTGGCAATTGAGCAAGTCATACTGCACCAAGCGCTGATTCTGCCAGAGGATCAAGCTCACATGGTACAAATGACCCTGAATCCTCAGGAAAACTCGGTCTTTGGTTTCCAAATTTTGAGCTTAAATGCAAACGAGCCGAATTCCGATCATCTTCATGCATCCGGTAAAGTCTACCCGATTTTAAAGGATAGTTATGATCCTCAAAATATTGATTTAGCCGCACTACAAAGTCGTTGCGATCGATCAGTAGCGATCGCCACCCACTATCAACAGTGTTTGGCACGAGGGGTTAATTATGGGTTAAGCTTCCGTGCTATTAAGCATTTGTGGCGGAATGAGCAAGAAATTTTAGCTCTGATAGAGTTACCAGAGAGTTTAGTAACTCAAGCCGACCAATTTGAGTTACATCCAGTTTTACTCGATGCTTGTTTCCATGCTATTGCCACTCTCTTTCCTGACGGTGAGGACGAGGTACAAACTTATCTTCCCATTGGATTAGAGCGATTAGCGCGTTATCGTCATGGGGGAACTGGTCTCTATTGCCATGCACAACTGATCTCTGGAGATCCCAGCAGCCCGTTACTAACAGCTAATCTCATTTTATTCAGTGAAACCGGAGCTTTAATTGCTAGGGTTGACGGACTATCTTTCGGACGGGCAAATCCGCAAACCCTTCTCAAAGCGCCATCCCATGAGTTTCAAGATTGGTTGTATGAACCAAGTTGGCAAATTCAACCCCTGCAAGCTCAACCTCGATTATCACAACCATCTTCAAGTCCTTGGCTGATATTTTGCGATCGCAGTGGTGTTGGTGAGCAGCTAGCAATTTACCTACAACAACAGGGAGATCATTGTATTTTAGTCTGGGAAGATCAAATTGAGGATCAACAGACAAGAGAAACTTTAGCTCGAAAAACAGATTCTCACTTGCTCTTAAACCCAAACAACCCCCTAGACTGGCAACAAATCCTCCAACAACGCACCTATGCAGGAATTCTCTATCTTTGGAGTCTGGATTATCCGCATCTTCCCACGACTAGCGCGGCATTAGAAGATAGTCAAAAACTGATTTGTGGTAGTGTTCTCCGTCTCATCCATACATTAGCACCAGCTGAATTTGATCCCATTCCTCGCCTGTGGTTGGTGACTTGTGGGGCGCAAACTATTGGCTCTACAACTACTGCTGTTGCTATGCAGCAAACAGGATTATGGGGTTTAGGGCGTGTTATTGCTTTAGAACATCCTGAGTTTCAGTGTATTCGCATTGATGGCGATTTCCTTGATAGTACCGCTACCCTAGCTGAACAACTCTTCCAGGAAGTGCAAACCCCAGATCAAGAAGACCAAATTGCTTGGCGAGAGGGAATTCGTTATGTTGCTCGACTTAAACGTTCTGTACTCAAATCTAATGCTGCTATCTTATCTGTCGAGCAAAATGGCAGCTATCTGATTACTGGAGGCTTGGGAGCGTTGGGGCAATGTGTTGCTCATTGGCTAGTCGCACAAGGAGCGAAATCTCTAGTTCTCTTGAGTCGTCGAGGAGTTACCCCAGACGCCCAACCAGTAATCAGTCAATGGAAAAAAGCAGGGGTTCAAGTGCGAGTCTTGCAAGCAGATGTGTCTCAAACCACAGAGGTTGCTAACGCCTTAGATATCATTAAAACCGAGTTACCGCCCCTACGAGGAATCATCCATACAGCGGGAGTCTTAGCAGATGCAACATTGTTACAACAAGATTGGGGCAACTTTATGCGGGTGCTTGCACCTAAAGCTTTAGGTGCTTGGAATTTACACACCTTAACTCAAGATTGTCATCTTGATTGGTTTGTCTGCTTTTCTTCCATTGCTTCTCTTGTGGGGTCTTCCGGACAAGGAAATTATGTCACTGCTAACGCCTTTATAGATGCCCTCGCTCATCATCGTCAAGCCCTTGGACTACCTGGATTGAGCATTAATTGGGGTCCTTGGGAGGAAACAGGAATGGCACAACGGTTAGATCACCGAGCAAAAGCTCGTCTAAAACATCAGGGTTTTGGCAATATTTCTATCGAAGAGGGATGCAAAATTTTACAGCAGCTGTTACTGAGTAATTGCCCACAAGTAGGAGTCGTACCTCTGAATTGGTCACGCTTTTTGGCGCAGTCTTCTACAAATTCCTTATTTTTGTCCGATTTTCAGGTGAAATCTCGGCAAAAATCCCCAAAAACCCCTCGTTTTCTCCAACAGTTGGAAGACACTCCCATCGCTGAACGTCGTGCTGTTCTCCTCTCTTACGTTAAGGCTTTTGTGGCAGAAATTTTAGGCATAAAAGTCGCTGAGTTTACCCATCTAGAAAAGGGATTTTTTGACTTGGGAATGGATTCTCTCATGGCTATGGAATTACGCAATCGTCTTGCTAACAGTTTGCAGTGTTCTCTGCCTTCAATGGTGACTTTTAAATATCCCACAGTCAAAAATCTCGTTAACTATCTGGAAACAGAGGTCATTTGCCTCGAATTTACTGCCATTCACAGCACATCAACTCTGATATCTCAGAAGACTGATGAGTTAAATCACGAAATTGAACACCTCTCTGAAAATGAGATCGCTAACTTGCTTGCACAAGAACTTACAACTATTCGGGAAGGCTAAATGACACACACATCAGCCACACCAGATAATTTATCATTGATGAAAAATGCTCTACAAGAACTAAGAGCAATGAAAGCCAAGCTCAACTCTATGCAAGAGGCGCAAACAGAACCTATTGCCATAGTTGGGATGGGATGTCGCTTTCCATCGGGGGCTAATTCTCCTGAAGCGTTTTGGCAATTGTTAGAGTCAGGAGTAGACGGAATTACAGAAGTACCTCCAGAACGGTGGGATATTGATGCTTACTATGAGCCGAATTTCGATGTCCCAGGTAAGATATATACGCGCTGTGGTGGCTTTTTAACCCAAAAAATCGACGAATTTGATGCCAACTTTTTTGGCATTTCACCGAGAGAAGCTACCATGATCGATCCCCAGCAAAGATTACTGTTGGAGGTGAGTTGGGAAGCTATTGAACAGGCGGGACTGTCTTCGGTGGGTTTGCGGGGGAGCCAAACAGGGGTTTTTATTGGCATGATGACCCAAGATTATGCTCATCTAACTCAGCAAACTAATCTGATTGATCTGCATACGGGGACAGGTAATGCCATTAGTGTTGCCGCAGGGCGCTTGTCTTATCTGCTGGGGTTTCACGGCCCAACCTTAACTGTGGATACCGCCTGTGCTTCCTCATTAGTGGCGGTTCATCTTGCCTGTCAGAGTTTACGCAACCAAGAATGTAATTTAGCGTTAGCGGGTGGGGTGAATCTAATGCTGACTCCTTTGGTCAGTATTATGGAGTCTCGCGCTCAGATGTTATCATCTAAGGGCCGGTGTAAAACTTTTGATGCTTCAGCGGATGGTTACGTTCGCGGCGAAGGCTGTGGGGTGATTCTGCTGAAACGGTTATCGACTGCTTTAGCTGATCAAGACAATATTCTAGGACTAATTCGCGGTTCAGCTGTGAACCATGACGGTTCGAGCAGTGGATTGACAGTTCCCAATCAGATCGCACAAGAACAGCTTCTGCGTCAAGCTTTGGTTAATGCACGAGTTGAACCAGCGCAAATTAGTTATATTGAGGCTCACGGGACCGGAACATCTTTGGGAGATCCCATCGAATTAGGCGCGTTAACTACAGTCTTTGGAAAAAACCGTTCTTCCCAAGATCCTTTGGTGGTGGGATCAGTGAAAACCAATATTGGTCACTTGGAAGGAGCAGCCGGAATTGCAGGTTTGATCAAGGTGATACTATCTTTACAACATCAACAGATTCCGCCTCATCTGCATTTCCAAACCCCTAATCCTCATGTTGATTGGCAGGAAAGTCCCGTGACTATCCCCACCCAGAGACTTCCTTGGGTAACTGGGAAGCAGCAGCGATTGGCTGGGGTGAGTTCTTTTGGTTTAAATGGCACTAATGCACACATTGTTCTGGAAGAAGCTCCTGTTGCTCAACCCATAGAGAGTAAGGTTGATCGCCCGGTGCATTTATTTACCCTATCAGCGAAAACGGCTTCTGCCCTCACCCAACTAGCACACAAGTATCAAAATTACTTGGATACAAATGCAGACTTGTCATTGGGGGATCTGTGTTGGACAACTAATATCAGTCGATCGCATTTTGCTCATCGCTTCTGTGCGATCGCTGATAGCCCACAGCAACTAGGAAAACATTTAGCTGCATTGACTGGAGATCAAAGTCCAGCAGAGGTTTTGCAAGGATATGTAGAAGACAAAAAATTTCCTAAAACTGCGTTCTTATTTACGGGTCAAGGATCGCAATATGTAGGCATGGGATGGGAACTTTATCAAACTCAACGCACTTTCCGGGCAACTTTGACGTACTGTGATCAAATTTTACGCCCCTATCTTGACCAATCTTTACTAGACATTTTATATCCTGCTGAATGGCAAGCTGACCCTACTTCCTATGGGCAAAATCCTTTAGTCAACCAAACAGTATACACTCAACCTGCTCTCTTTGCTCTCGAATACGCCCTTTATCAATTGTGGCAATCTTGGGGCATTACTCCCACCTGGGTAATGGGTCATAGTTTAGGCGAATATGTCGCTGCTTGTGTGGCTGGGGTTTTTAGCTTAGAAGATGGCTTGAAGTTGGTGGCTATGCGATCGCGTTTAATGAATGCAGTTGGGCAACAGGGAGCAATGGTCACAATATCTGCGTCCTTAACCCAAGTCCAACAAACTATTGAACCATTTAAAGATCGCGTTGCGATTGCTGCGATCAACGGTGTAAATGAGATTGTCATTTCTGGTGAATCCGAGGCAGTAAAAAAGGCGATCGCACCTTTCGTTGAGCAAGGGATCAACTTGAAATTTCTCAAGGTTTCCCAAGGGTTTCACTCGCCGTTAATGGATCAAGTTCTAGAAGCGTTTCACCAAATCGCCACCTCCATTACCTACGCCTCCCCGCAAATTCCCGTGATCTCCAATATCACTGGAGACGTGGCGACATTAGAGATGCAAACCCCTGAATATTGGTGTCGTCATCTGCGGGAATCTGTCAAATTTGCTGATGGAATAACAACCTTATTGCAAAAGGGATGTGAGGTGTTGATTGAATGTGGTCCTCACCCAGTTTTACTGGGAATGGGTCGTAATATTAACCATCCTGCGGCAGATGATCTATTGTGGCTACCAAGTCTGCGTCGAAATACCTCTGATTGGCGACAATTACTCCACAGTCTCGGAGAACTTTATGTCCAGGGAATCTCCATCAATTGGGAAGGGTTTGAAGCGGACTATCCCCGTCAGCGACGACAACTCCCCACTTATCCTTTTGAGCGATCGTCTTATTGGGTAAAAACTCCCCAAAATTTTCACTCCAACTCTCTACTCCCCGTTCTCGACCAAGCAGATTACATCCAACAGCTTGTTCAACAAATTACATCTACCGAAGAACTCCCAGCCCAAGAAGTCGAATTATTCCCTAAACTCTTAAAACTCCTCAGTAAATATCAACAATCTCCTCAAAAGGAAAGTTTGAATCCTCAAAATTCAAAACCGAAAGTAGAACTGACCCTAGAACAACTGCTATCTACACCAGCCGAGGAGCGTCAGCAACGATTAACCAGCTATTTTACTCCTCTGTTGGCACAAGTAACAGGGCTGTCAATTGTGAAACTAGATCAGCAACAGCACCTTGCCAATCTAGGGGTTGATTCCTTAATGGCTGCTGAATTGAGACGAAAAATTGAGGCTAATTTTGGTGTAATTGTTCCGGTGGAATATTTAGCGGGATTAACTATTAACAAATTTTTAGCTCAAGTGTTGTTGTTAATTGAGCAAAAATTACCCACCGATAAACAGAATGCACCAGTGCAACGTTCAGCCAGCCGAAAGCAGAAGCCTCAGAGGGTAAAGACGCTCCCATCTTTCTCCGAAGATCCCCAGTTATGGATTCATTCCAAAACTTTGAATCCGAAAGCAAAGGTGCGTATATTCTGTTTTCCTTATGCAGGAGCAGGAGCTTCTGTATATAAAGACTGGTCATCCTTATTTCCGTCTTCTATTGATATTTGTCCCATTCAATTACCAGGACGGGAAAATCGATGGCAAGAAACTCCAATTACGCAATTAAAAACTCTGATTACAGTTTTTACCCCTCTGTTACGTCCTTATTTAGATACACCATTCGCTATTTTTGGTCACAGTATGGGGGCGCTAATCGGCTTTGAACTGACGCAGGAATTACACAGACGTAATTGGGAAATGCCAGATCACCTGTTTATGTCTGGTTTTTGCGCTCCCCAAATTTCTAAGCCAGATTTACCAATCCATAAACTTTCCGAACCTAAGTTTATTGATGCCCTACGACGTTTCCAATGTACTCCTGAATCTGTTCTGCTCCATTCGGAATTGATGCAAGTTTTTCTGCCAATTTTACGAGCAGACTTTAAACTTTTAGAAACTTATTTCTATCGCCAGAATGCTGCTCTCAATTGTCCGATTACGGCGCTAGGTGGAGCAGCAGATCCAAAAGTTTCTCAGCAGGAATTAGAACAATGGCGTCAACAAACTATTAGCCATTTTTCATTAAAGTTATTTGCTGGTGGGCATTTATTTTTAAACCAACAAGCAAATTTGCTCGCTCAAGAAATTTGTGAAACACTTTTGAACTCTTCTCATCAACTCACTGCTTAATTAACTAAACCTAAAAAGGAAAACAAAAATGTTGACAATAGATTGTAAAGATAAATTTTGCGTCATTGGTGCTGGTGCGGCTGGTTTAGCAGCTAGTAGAGCCTTAAAACGGGAAAATATTCCCTTTGATGTCATTGAATCTGCTCATGATGTTGGAGGTATATGGATTTATGGTCAACCTGGCAGTCCTATGTATAAAAATACCCATTTGATTGGACATAAAAAAACTCAACCATTTTCTGATATGCCAATGCCAGATGAGTATCCCGACTATCCAAACCATCAACTTGTTTATCAATATTTGCAAAAATATGCCAGTCATTTCCAATTGAATGAGCATATTCAATTTAATACATCAGTCAAGAAAGTTGAGAAAGCAGGGAACTTTTGGAATGTTACCCTCAGTAATGACGAAACACGCTGCTATCGGGGAGTTTTAATTGCTAGTGGCTACCATAGTAAACCCAACTACCCCCAATTTCCTGGACAATTTACGGGAGAATCTCTCCATTCTAAAGAATATGATAATCCTTCACAATTAAGCAATAAACGGGTCTTGGTGGTGGGTTCAGGTCAGTCAGCAATGGATATTGTTGTTGAATCTGCTATTAATGCCGCTAAAACATTTCATAGTACTCGCAGAGGCTTTTTATGTATGCCAAAATTTCTGCTGGGTTTACCGCCAGAATTGGTGATGATTAACACACCAATAATGAATTTGATTCCATCTCAAGCTCACATGAAATTTATGGCTTTTATGTCGCCTCTCAGTCTATTTATGCAGGGAATTAACCTCAAAAAATATAATATTCCCTTCAACTGTGACAGTAATGGACTGATAATTCCTAATAGCGATCAGCAAATATATCGTTATTATGTGCATGGTGATGTTGTCCACAAATCTAACATTAAGCAATTCGATCGGAATCGCGTTATTTTTGAAGATGGGACGGAAGAAGAAGTCGATGTAATCGTTTATGCAACAGGATACAAAGTTGAGTTCTCATTTATTGATAAATCCTGTTTAAACTGGGAGCAGAATAAACCTCATCCTCATCTTTATCTACACGTTTTTCATCCTCATGAAAACAATTTATTTGTCATTGGTATGGTGCATCCCACTGGCACACATTGGCGAGTTTTTGAAGAACAAAGTAAATTGGTTGCTGCTTACATCAAAGCTCAGGACAAAAAAGCCCGATTTACTAACAAATTTAATGCTCTAAAAAATCAAATTCAAAACTCATTGCCTTCAGAAAGTCAACACCATAGTGGGACTCATTCACTGGTGATTGATAAACTCGGCTACATGAGACAAACTCAGCGATTAATCCGCCAATTATCTGTCTAAAACCAGAAACCTATTAAGAAAAGTCAAAAACATGACCTATATTATTGACACTGCTACTGGCTTTCCTGAACATTACTATCCTCAAGAAGTTCTGGAAGCAAATATTCGCAATCACTGTGCAGCCATTCTAAGTGAATATTGCGAAAAAGAAGGCATTGATTTTGAAGCACAAACCTTTTTGGATCTTGACCAAATTCATCGTTTCTTTAGTAATGTCAAAATTGGAGGGCGTTACTTTACGCTTCCTCTTGATGATTTTGATCCTGATAATCCCCCAGGTATTGGAGAAGCGTTCAATACGATGGTAGAAAAAACGATGGATATCGTTGAAACTACTGTCACCAAATTACTGCACAAAGCTGATATTTCTCCTAAAGCTATTTCTCACATTACCTCTGTAAGTGTACTGCCAGCAGTTCCTTCCCTAGAGGGGCTGTTAATGAATCGCATCGACTTTCCTTTCTTTGCTAAACGCATGGCTTTGTCTGGTGTCGGATGTCTGGGAGGCGCACAGGGATTGGCGCGGGTTGCTGATTATCTTGAAGGACATCCAACCGAAGCGGCGATTTTGTTTACTACCGATCCCTCATCAGGATTATGGCAAGGATCAATTCACGGGGACTTAGCAGAGATACTCAATCAATTACCCAATGACCCTGCTCAATACAGTAACGTCATTATGACCCTGGTTGTCGCTGCCTTATTTGGCGATGGGGTAGGAGCAGTATTAATGGCGGGACGGGAACACCCTTTAGTTAAGCAAGGAAAAGGAAAGCTCAAAATCATCGATAGTCGCTCCATCTTACTGCCTCAGACCTCTCATTTGATGGCCTTACCTTTAACTGACTATGGGTTTCGACAAATTTTGCGCCCTGAGGTTTCTGATTATGTCAAAGGCGGGGTGAGAAAGGCGGTGGAGTCACTGTTGAACGATCGCAATTTGACAATCGATCAAATTTCACGCTGGATGGTACATCCTGGCGGACCGAAAATTCTCGACGCAGTACAAGAAGAATTTGAACTCGACGCTGAGGCGTTACAGGTTAGTTGGGATGTCTTAGGCAAAATCGGCAATATTGCCTCAGCAACAGTGCTGTGCATTCTCGATGAAACCCTATCTCGTCAACAGCCCCCATCAGGCTCTTATGGCTTATTGGTGGCGATGGGCCCCGGTTTTTCTCAAGAAGTTATTTTAGTGCAATGGTAGGGCAAGGAGAAGGATTATGCTAACTAAGGTTATCTTTATCGGCATTGTTGTCTATTTTGTGATTCAGCGGATGCGAGCAACGCGCTTTAGTAAACGAAATGCTGCTGCTGTCTTAGCCAACGGTGGACAAATGCACGCTTCTAACTATGCAGGCGTGGTCAAAGTAATGCAATCAAGCTGGTTCTTAGCAATGATTGCTGAAGTCTGGTTGTTCAACCGTCCTTTTATTCCGACTCTGGCAATCTGTGCTTTGTTTTTGACAGTTGTTAGTCAAACTTTACGCTACCTCTCGATGCGAGAACTAGGCGATCGCTGGATTCATCAAGTTGTCACTGTTCCGGGAACACCTGTAATTGAATCAGGTGTTTACAAATACATCAGACATCCCAATTGGTGTGCCCTTATTATTGAACTTGCCGTGGTTCCCCTCATACATACCGCCTATCTCACGGCTATCATTTTCACCCTGGTTAATGCCTGGTTACTCATACAGCGTATTCCTGCTGAGGAAAAAGCACTGAGTGAAGACACTAACTACGATCTAGTGTTTCACAACCGCCCTCGTTTCATTCCAACTATTAGCTTCAACAGCAAAAATAATCTGCAATCGAGTTAATTTTGAGATATTAGACCTGTCTTGAAAATAGTGGTAACTATTGACTGCACCTCCCTATTACCTATTTTTAGGATAGGTCTAAATCATTTTCCAGTAACTGTATAATCAAGTTTTACTCTTGCTATACACCTGGCTATTTACTTTAAAACATTCATTCTTTTAGATATTTAGAGGTAAATTTGTGGAAAGTTTATTAAATGCTATCTCTGCATGGGAACAACTTTTAGGTTCAGAAAATGTGCGAGTAGATGAAGAGACAAGAGTAGCTGCACAAACAGCAACTTTTGCTACCAAACAGACAGTTTCTGCTCTTATTCAACCAAGCGATCGCACTCAAGTACAAAAATGTTTGGAAATTGCCAATCAATACAAAACACCTATCTATCCAATCAGTACAGGAAAAAACTGGGGCTATGGATCGCGAGTTCCGAGTCAGGATGGCTGTGTCATTATGGACTTAAGTCGCCTCAATCGGATTGTTGATTATAATGAAACCCTTGCTTATGTAACAGTAGAACCCGGTGTAACTCAAAGACAATTATTTGAGTATTTGCAAGAGAAAAATTCCAACTTACTAATGAGTATGACAGGCAGCACCCCTGATTCTAGTTTAATTGGAAATATTCTAGAAAGAGGCGAAGCTAAGGGATTGTTGGGAGATAGATTTAGCCACGTCTGTAGTCTAGAAGTTATTCTCCCAACTGGCGAATGTATTCATACTGGACTCGATCGTTTTAGCGATGCTAAAGCAGCTAGTGTTAATCGTTGGGGAGTTGGCCCTTCTTTTGATGGCATATTTACCCAATCAAATCTGGGGATTGTCACTCAAATGACTATCTGGTTACTGCCATATCCTAAATATTTTCAAGCCTTTTTCTATTCCATCAATGATGATTCTCGCTTAGAAGAATTGATTGATACCTTAAGATTATTAAAATTAGAAGGGCTAATCAAAACCACTTTCCATATCAATAATGATTACCGAATGCTATCGTTGCAACAGCAATATCCTTGGCAAACCCTCGATGGCAAAACTCCTTTTCCCCCGACTCTCTTGCCAAATTTCAATCACAATTGGGGTGGTGGTGTCTGGATTGGAGAAGGAGCTTTATATTCCGCCAGTCCAGAACAGGGGAAAGTTGAGCGCAAATTAATTCAAAAAGCTTTAGGAAAGCTGACGAATAAGTTGGTTTTCTTTGATAAAAATAAGTTTAAATTTGCTACAGCATTGAGTCCTATTTTTAAGCGTTTCACGGGCATTGATATTAAGGATAAAGTCGATCTGATATATAACAAAAATCCTCAGCGGGGCATTCCTACTGAAAGAGTCTTGAGGATGGCTTACTGGCGCAAGGAAACACCTATTCCTCACAAAATGGATTTGGATCAGGATGGATGTGGCATGATCTGGTGTGTTCCGGCAGTTCCTTTTCAAGGTATTCATGTGAGAAATGCGTTGAATATTATTGAAGAAACTGCTCATTCTTACGAATATGAACCAAATATTGGACTTAACTGTATAACTGACAGAAATATCAATATTAACGCTGCGATTTTTTACGATAGAGATCGGCAAGGTGAAGATGAAAAAGCTCTAGCATGTCATGACGAAATGCTACAAAAATTGATTGAAAAAGGTTATCTTCCTTATCGTCTTAGTACTCATTCAATGAGTGCCCTACCTCCAGTAAAAGATGAATATGGTCAATTAATCAGAAAAATCAAGGAAACTCTCGATCCTAATAATATCCTTGCTCCTGGCAGATACGATTTTCGCCAAGATTGGTAGTTCTTTGAAACTTACGCATAGAACATGGAAGAATGAACTGCGTTCTCTTGTCGGAGACGAGTAGCAAAAAGAATTTTTGCGTAAGTTATGTCCTTTTGAGAATTCGTATTTGGCTTCAATATCGATCCACATTTAAGTAATTAGGGATATTAACATGGCTCAAACTGCCCCCAAAATTAAAAATAGTCTTGTGGATGCTCCAATGCTGCCGTCGAAGCAGCAACGCCGTTTTGTACCAAAACCTTTGCTGTTTGTGGCGGTGCTAGCCTTTGCAGGTATTATTGGCTACTTAGTAAAGTATTTGCAGCCGCAGCCAAAAGCAGATGCAATTCGTGTGAATGGGCGGATTGAAGGATATGAAACTGAAATTGGCGTCAAGCGATCGGGACGGATTGAATGGATTGAAGTACGGGAAGGAACCGCAGTTAAAAAGGGGCAGAAGTTGATTAGGCTAGATGACAGTAACGATCAACTACTGCAACAACAACTACGGGCTGCTGAGGCACAACTTGCGTCTATCAAATCTGATGAACAGCAGAAAATTTCTGATGTAGAGCGAGTGAAAAGTGAGATAGAACAAGTCTCTAGCGAAATCCGCGAAGCACAACTGAATTTGCAGCAGTCACGAGGTGATACCCAAGGTCGAATTGACCAAGCACGGTCTAATGTGGCAGCATCAAAGGCACAACTAGCGCAAGCACAGGCACAGGCAAAGCAAGCAGCAGCAGAAGTAAAGCTAGCAAAAACTAATCGGGATCGCTATGCTCAATTGGTAGCTGAGGGTGCAATTAATCAACAGCAATTTGACCAGGCGCAGACTGTCTTAGACACAGCATTAGCAACTTCTGAAGCACAACAAGCGGCGGTAAATGCAGCTAGGGAGCAATTAAAGGCAGTGGAAGGGGGACTGACTCAAACCCAAACAACAGTTTTCAACCCCAGTATTCGTAACGCTCAGTTAGAAGCGTTGATCAGAAAGCGCGATCAAAGCTATGCTCAACTCAGATCTGCTTTGGCTGTAGTTAAATCTACCCAAGCAAAAATCAACGACTCTCAAGCCGCAAGGCAGCAAATCCTGACACAAATTCAAGATTCCAAAAAAGACCTGAATGTTGTCAGTCCTCTCAACGGAGTTGTAACCGCCCGCAGTGTTGAACTAGGTACTGTGGTGGACAATCAAACTAAGATCCTGACAGTGGTTGACCCAGGTACAGTTTATCTCAGGGGTTTCATTCCAGTAGGGGATATTGGTAAAGTCCGCTTGGGACAGCTAGCTAAAATTTTTCTCGATTCTGCTCCCAACAGTCCCCTCAAAGGTAAGGTGATTGCCATCGATCCCCAAGCCTCATTCACGCCAGAGAATATCTACTTTCAAAAGGATCGGGTCAAGCAAGTGGTTGGTATCCGCATCAGTGTGGAGAATCCTAGTGGCTGTTTTAACCCCGATCAGCCTTATGCTGGCACAGATTTGCCTTGTGCCAAGATTGGTATGCCAGGGGATGCAGAAATTATGTTACGGGATCAAGGAAAATCTTCATGAATCAGCAAGTAATAATTGCTACCCCAAACCAGCCCTCGAAGCTGAATCCCCCAACTGAAGTCATCCAAGTTCGCGGCTTGCACAAGCAATACAAACGCCTAGCCGCCGTCCGGGGAATTGATTTGAGTGTCAACAAAGGCGAAATGTTTGGGTTGATTGGTCCTGATGGTGCAGGTAAGACCACTACCTTTCACATTCTGGGTGGTGTAATGGAAGCTACAGCCGGAGAAGTGCTGGTATTTGGTCAGCCTGCAAGAGACGCTCGATTAGTGACTGGATATCTGACACAACAGTTTTCTCTGTATTTGGATCTCAGCATCGATGAAAATTTGCGTTATGCGGCGGGATTGCGGCAGGTAGCCGATGAGTTGTTTTGGGAACGTCGCCATAAATATCTAAAATTGATGAACTTGGAGCAGTTTAGCGATCGCTTGGCGGGACAACTCTCCGGTGGGATGAAACAAAAGTTGGCGCTTTGTTGTGCTTTGATTTCTCAACCGAAAGTTTTGTTACTGGATGAGCCGACTACGGGGGTTGATCCAGTTTCTCGGCGGGAATTTTGGGATGTGTTAGCAGAACTGTCAGCCGAGGGTATGACTATTGTCGTGGCAACACCATACTTAGACGAAGCCGAACGTTGTCATCGTGTGGCACTGATGTATGGTGGTCAAATTCAGGAAATTGGCACACCCGCAGCTTTACGCGCCAGTTTAGGCTTACATCGCCTAGAAGTTCGGACATCAAATTTGGAAATGAGTGAGCAAGTTCTATCGCAGAGTGTACAGGCAGATATTGTGGATGTACAGACCTTTGGCGATCGCCTTGATGTCCTTGTTAAAGATGTTGCTGTTGGTGAAACCCAAGTCCGCAAACTACTGCAACAACACCACTTACCATCTCCTAGCATCGAGCATCGTGAACTTACGTTAGAAAACGTCTTTATCGCTCGATTACGACAGCAGGAGTCAACACCAGAATTTATCCCGTTTCCCCGTTATCGAGGGGGGAGAAAAGACGGCAAAAACATCAAGAGTTCTGGTCGTACCTCAGATATTGGCATCTATGCTCACAACCTCAGCCGTGTCTTTGGTAAATTTCAGGCAGTTAAGAGTGTTAATCTTGAGATCCGCTATGGCGAAATCTTTGGGCTTTTAGGTGCTAATGGATCTGGAAAAACTACCACAATCAAAATGTTATGTGGATTACTAAAAGCTAGTGGCGGTGAAATTAACCTTGGTGGTGAGACAGTAAATCTGCGTAGTGCAGACTTACGGCGGCGCATCGGCTATATGAGTCAGAAATTCACCCTCTACGATGATTTGACAATTCTGCAAAACCTGGAGTTTTATAGCGGTGTTTATGGCGTGCCACTTAAACTCAGGCGAAATAAAATTGATTGGGTGATTGCTACCTGTGGGCTAGAGGGACGAGAGAATATGATTACCGGACAGTTACCAGGTGGTTGGAAACAACGGGTAGCCTTTGGTGCTTCGGTGATGCATGAACCAGATGTTTTATTTTTAGATGAGCCAACATCGGGAGTAGATCCCCTTGCTCGTCGTCAGTTTTGGAAGCTAATTAATGACTTCGCTTGTAACGGTGCAGCAATTTTAGTGACAACCCACTATTTAGAAGAAGCCGAACAGTGTAACCGCATCAGCTTTATGGTTGGGGGCGAAATTGTCGCCGGAGGCTCACCAACTGCCATTAAAGCTTCCCAACCAGGACAACTTATAGAAATCGTCGTTAACCACAACCAAATTGCCTCTGGGGTACTCAAGCAACACCTTGACTCATGGCGTGTTTCGATTTTTGCCGATAGTTTACACATTGTTCTAGACAACCCCGATCAAGAAATTGCTCAACTAATCCAGATTTTAGAATCCGCTCATTTTACCGTTAGTTCTGTGCGTCCCATTCCCTTTTCCTTAGAAGATGCCTTTATTGGCATAGTGCAACGAGCGCAGGAACTCTAAAAAATCTTTCCTAGTATTTAATACCCCATATTTATGAAACGAATTGTTGCTCAGTGTGTTAAGGAATTAGCACAGTTTCGGCGCGATCGCCTAACTTTGGCTTTAGCATTTTTGTTGCCATTCACAACACTGTTAATTTTTGGATTTGCTATCCGATTAGAGAGTAAAAATATTCCTTTGATTGTCCAAGATTTTGACCGCACAAACCTTAGTGGTAGTTATATTGAACGATTGTATGCTACTAATCAATTCTCGCCTCGGCAATGGTCAGGAGGAGATCCGACACGAGATGCGATTGACCCTGGTATTGCGAAGGCAGCAGTGATTATCCCTCCCCAATTTAGTCGAGATATTCAAGCAGGTAGAGATACAACCGTGCAAGTATTAATTGATGCGGCAGATGTCAATAATGCCCGTGTAATAAGAAACAGTATTCAAAGAGTGACAAGTTTCTTTATGCAGGAGCAGGGAATCATACCAAATATCAGTAGCATTACATCAAAAATGCGTCTGTGGTTTAACCCCGGTAGATTAGAGTCTCTCTATATTGTGCCGGGAGTTTATGGTGTTATATTTTGGATTTTCCCTTCCTTGTTAGCAGCGCTGGCAATGGTGCGTGAAAAAGAGAAAGGCACAATTTTACAAGTCTATGCTTCTAGCACTACTGCAACTGAATTTTTACTTGGTAAAGGAGCCGCTTACTTGCTAATTGCCATCACTCAGGCATTAGTAGTTATGGGGCTGGGATCATTAATTTTTCAAGTAGGTTTGGTGGTAAACTCCATAACTTTATTGCTTGGGACTCTATTTTTTTTGATTGATAGTGTTTTCTTTGGATTATTTTTAGGAGTACGTAGCAGTAACCAAAATGCAGCCGTTCAAGGCGTTTCTCTGATTGGTTTTATGACATCTTTATTATTGTCTGGCTTTATTTATCCCCTCAATAATATTCCTTTTCCCCTATCATTAGTACCTAATATAATTCCTGCTCGTTATTACATTAATATCACTCGTGATGCTTTTGTACGGGGTATTGGATGGACAGGAGTTTGGTTTGATTTACTTATGCTACTGCTCTTAGGTTTGATGTTTTTTAATATATCGCGTAGGATTTTAAGCCGAATGCAGTCACCAAATTAAGTACCCAGACAAAAATCAATATTACTTTTCAGACTCAGATAGGAATCAATTAAAAATCCAAAATCCAAAACTCAAAATGAACCTTATCGCTCGATTATTTAGTAGTCCATTCTGGGCATTAATTCGTAAAGAAATTAATCAAAAACTGCGAAATAAGCAATTGATTATTTTGCTAATTGTGCCACCCACAATACAGTTATTAATTTATGGATTTGCACTTAATCCTGATGTGCAAAATTTAAAGTTGGGAGTAATTGATTATGCCAATACAAGAATAAGTCGAGAACTACTGTCAGCAATGACCTCCAATCGGATTTTTACCCTAGAATCTGTACCAACGAGTGAAAAAGATTTAAGCAGCCAGGTAGAAGAAGGCAAGCTAGATGTAGGGCTAATAATTCCGCCAGAGTTTTCGCGCAAATTGACACAAAATTCCGCAGAAATTCAGGTATTTATTGATGCAGTGAATGCGAATACAGCAGGTATTGCTAACGGCTATCTAAATCAGATTATCCAACAATACAATATTCGTTTGGCACAGGGTGCGTTGCGATCGCCAGTGTCACCGGAAGTAGTATTTCTTTACAATCCCGGACTAACAAGTAGCTGGTTTTTTATCCCAGGAGTGATGGGTATAGTCCTGACGTTAATTAGCACATTAGTGTCAGCAGTTACTCTTGTGCGGGAGAAAGATACAGGAACTTTGGAGCAATTGTTAATGACTCCAGCAGCAAAATGGCAAATTTTGCTGGCTAAAATTGTGCCCTTGGTGTTCCTATTAATGGGAGATATTCTGCTAGCTTTGACATTAGCAAAGCTGGTATTTGGTTTGCCGTTTCGGGGTAATTTCCTGTTATTTTTTATATTGTCGAGTATGTATCTGTTTGTGGGAATCAGTGTAGGCATTATGCTGGCAACTATTTGTCGTTCACAACAGCAGGTTGTACTCACATCCTTTTTCATTAATATGCCAATGATACAGACTTCTGGAGCAATTGCACCCATCGAAGCCATGCCTCCCTTCTTTCAAATCATCTCTTTATTCAATCCCCTACGTCATTACATTACTATTGTTCGGGGAATTGTACTTAAAGGGGTTGGTTTGGATGTTCTGTGGATAAATATTTTACCATTAATTGTCTTTGCTGTCGTGGTAATGACTATCAGTATTAATAAATTTCGCAATCAGTTGAACTAATTTCACTAGACCGAATATTGGGTTTCCCTTTCTTCACTCACTGCACTACCGCCAACGTGTCTGATGACCAGGGGTTGATTGAAATGCTCTCACAAAATGATGCTCAAACGATTAGCTGCTAGCTAGCAAAAAGATCTCAAATAGGTTCTATAAGGGGGGATTAAGGGGGGTAATTCAACTTGTGTGTACAGCGTAGCCTAACGGGGAGAACTACAGTAGATTTCAAATTGGTGAGGTAGACGATTCATCATCGCTCATAATTTTTAAAGATGCATCAATCTTGGCTTTGATGTGATGCAATGAATGCCAAAGTGGGTAGTAATCCCATGCTGGATCGGGTTGTGGAATATCTGATAAATTTTCATTATTCATAAATTTCATCATCCTCAAACTCGTCATCATATCCAACTAACGAATATTGGTTTTCGGGGTCAATGACGTTTAGAGCATCAACCATTGCTCTACCTGTGAGAACATCAAGAACTGAGTAATTCCCCTGTGACATTGCATTTTGAATTTGTTTCATTTTGAAAAGCCGTTCCAGTTCTGGAGTTCTGAGCCTGGGGTCAACGTCATCGATGGAGTTAATTGGCGGCGGTACTTCATTCCCCTCAATCCAGCGCGAGTACTGGCTGTTATAAAATTCCCGGTATGCTTTAGCAGATGGTGGCTGTGGTGCAGTTTCAAAAAAATCAGCTAATTCTCCGGTCCGCATTCCATAGAATCGATCCACCCGTGGCTCAAAGTAAAGCCACCGAGTACGGTTGCTTCTTGGGCGACAACATCAGGTTGGGCGCCGCGGTGCTGAGCGATAACTTGAGCAATCGCGTTTGCTTGTACGCTACTCAGGCGCTCCAGCAGCGCGGCACCCTCAGAGTAGCGTCTGCCAGTGAAGCCGAGAACCTCAGTCACGATCGCACTATTCCACCCAAGTGTGTGCGGTGGTGGATTTTGGCGGGGCGGCAACTTTGATATCA
>JAESFX010000083.1_pt1 | contig 138850 bp, 132 predicted proteins | sample 9269501 | NCBI WGS metagenome assembly JAESFX01 (sample SAMN14515570, study PRJNA621655) | algae metagenome | isolation source: Desmonostoc geniculatum HA4340-LM1 and co-occurring heterotrophs from cave... | place: USA: Maniniholo cave, Kauai, Hawaii | collected 2009-07-28
AATGTGAGCCTCGTTATTCTTCGCTCGTTCAGCTGGCAGTGTCCAAGTTCGTTCCTCAAGGTCGATCTCGCTCCAGTCCATCTCTGCAACTTCCTGGCGTCGCTGCATCGTCAGAATGAGCATGCGGACATATGGCCCCCAAGGCCATCCGGCACGCCGTGTTGCAAGCCATAAGCAAGCCAACTCATCTTGCGCTAAAACGCGCCTTCGGGACGGCACTGCTTTTGGAGCTTTCATTCCAGCAAGTGGAGAAACCTCAATATCTTCCCGATCTATCGCCCAGTTGAATAACTTGCGCAACACCGAGTGCACATACTTTCGCCGCCCAGGTCGATCAGCGTAATCGTCCATCAACTTCACCATGTCGGCGCGCTTAAGCGAGTTGAGCGGCCGATTACCCCAGCGAGGCTTGGCAACATTTTCCAGGGTCCGCATTGCCTCAGGCCAAGTATCCGGCCAGTTCGGCTGCAGATATAGATCAACAAACCGATCGCAGTATGACGAAAAATTCAGCGCTTGCTCGCGCCGCTTTGCTTCTCGCTTCTGCTCAACCGGATCAATGCCTTGGCGCACCAACATTAACAGGCGCTCCGCTTCTCTACGGGCCGTTTGCGTGGTCCAAGGACTGCCATGGATGCCTATTGTCTTGCGCCGCGACGGGCCTCCGTCGACACGGTATTGCAACACATAGCTCTTTACGCCGCGAGGAGTGACCCGAAGCCCATAACCCCTAAGCCCCGTGTCCCATATGTAAAGGTCCCGATCGGAGCAGGGCTTGGCGGCTTCGATTGTGCGGATAGTGATCGATTGGTTGGGCAAAATGTATACTCCCACGTAATCGCCACGTAATCATTTGTCGGAAAACCGTGGCGTAGGTTAAGGTAATCCACGGCGGATTTTTTCCAACCGTTTCAAGACCTTGAGAGTAATGTAGAGTACGTTAGCGAAGAATCAGAAAGCCCCCTAAGGGCCACTCTTAATCAGCGGGTCGTGGGTTCGAACCCCTCAGCGTCTACCATTTCCATTCTTTCAGCCTTTGCCGCTCACAAACGGCCCGTTCAGCCGCACGATGTAGAGGTTGAGTATCGCGGCGAAGCTGACCCAGATGAAATAGGGCACGATCAGCCAGCTTGCGAGTTCGGAAAACGGCCGCAAACCGATCAACAATGACAGCACCGACGCCCAGAGAAATACCACCTCGATCAGCGACCAGTCCGGACGCCGGAACGCGAAAAACAGTGGCGACCACAGGAAATGGGCGACAAAATTGACAGCGTAGAGCGTCATGACGGCTGTCCGGCCGGCATCGTCCGCCGCGCCCTCCCAAGCCAGGACGGCCGCCCACGCCGCCAGACCCAGAATGATCGTCCATGCCGGGCCAAAGAGCCAGTCGGGCGGCTGCCACGGGGGCTTTTTGAGATTGCGGTACCACGGTCCGATTTTGGTCAACATACCGCCCAGTCCGCCCAACAGGACGGCCCACAGAATTGCTGCAATAACATGTGGTTCCGGCATGAGACGGCTTATGCGCGAGCATCCTGCGGCGCACAACAGCCGATTGTCACCTGCTTGTTGCGGGCACCGCGAATAGCTGTGGATCTATTGACCTGTTAATCTCCGCGGCGTTCCAGTGAATCTCGTTCTGCTTCACGCCATTATAGTAAAGCGTGACTACCCCCGCCTGCAGCCATTGGGGCATCGATTTTGGACGGAAGAAATTGCCATAAGTCCGCACATGCCAGCCCCTTGGCGTGGCAAAGCCGACCATGCGCACCGCATGGCTTTTCCTATCGATACCGAACAGGCTCTCACTGCCATTGGGATCGGTTAGCCGCACCATATAGGTCGCAAAGCCGTCGACATTTCCGTCCGCCAACCGCTCTGCCTTGAACCCCGGTTTCAGCGCATGGCGAATGATACCGAAACCGAAATTATTCGCCCAATAAGCATCGGCCTGCTCCTTCGGGATAACGCCCTGGTCATTCCAGCTCGTCACGCCGTCATAACCCACGGTCCACAGAGGCTTACCCTTGTCCGATACTATGATGCGGAGCTTGCCTTCTGCGCTATGCGCAGCCTGCCGGTTCGGGTCAAACTCCCGGTACATGACATAGCTGTCGGGCGCGGAGGTCGGCACTGCGCCTTCCTTGCCCCAGAAAACCGCTCTGCCCTTCAGCACCAGCGTCCGCGCATTCGCCCAGTCATCACCGCCCGCCGCTTGAGTCGCACGGGCAAGGATTCCCCGGCCATCCGGCTCTTTGGCATTGGCAGAACAAGCTATTGTTAAAGATAGAAATATTGTCAAGAATAACCGGATCACCAAAAACTCCTCCAAAAAAGTTGTCCGGACATATTTGCTTTTTCTGCTTCATTCGTCTAGCGCGAATCCGAGAGGGAGTATGCAGCAATGTGGCATGTAATTTTGGCGGTGGCATTGACCGGAACAGCCTCCGCTGCGTTAGCCGACGTTGCCCTGCCCGCGCCTCCACAAAGGTTGATGCCTGCCGTCTACAGCAATGAGGAGCAATCCTACTTTGCCAAAGAACAAGGCAAGAGCGCAATTCCGCTCATGATGATCCGTGTGGACGAAAACGGGCAAATGACGAGCGTAGATGCTTTCGGGCAGCCCGGAAAAATACCCATCGAAAACATGCCATTCCATTATGACGAGAACGGAATTTACGCGACGCTGGCGGATGGCACGAAACTCGAACTTCGCCGCGCGCGCCCCGCGACCTGCTGGACCGCGATCCCCAAGAAAAAACCAAAACCCGACGGCAGCCCCGACTGGTTTTTCGTCCGCGACGTAAAGTTGCACGACCAGGGCGGTCGCGCTTTAGTGGGCGGGGGCGACACGGGGGCCGACCCGCTTGTCATCCGCATGCGAAACGTCATCTGGCCGCCATCCGCCGATGGCAAGCCGGCCACCAACAAACCGAGCATCGTGCTCTATGTCCACAAACCCGACCAGCCCGACCGTGCCGAAAGCTATGTCTGGGCCGATCCGGGCGCGGCACGCATTGGGATTAATTTGCGCTGGATGCAGGCAAGCTGCGGCATCGACGGCGCGGAACCGGAAAATTAGTTCACTATTCGAGATAGGGAGAATGCAATGAAGTTCGTAAAAATATCGGCGGTCGCAGTTGCGCTGTCATTGGCAGCAGGTTCGCCTGCAATGGCGCAAAAGGCCCGGATGCTTGACCCCGCCAAGCCCGAAGATGCGCTTGAAATTGCCAAGCGTGCGCAATGCGGAGAGGCCGATGGCAAACCCGCCGTGTACCACTGGGCGGGCAACATCTATTCGCGCGTACAGGGCGAGCCCGACCGGCTGCTTTTCAAGGGCGAAGGCATGAACATCCGGCAGTGCGTCACCGTCAACGACCCACAGCGCGGCAAAGGCTGGCGCATGGTTTCAAAGGAAGTCATGTTCTACCTCGATCCCAAGACCGGAGAGGTGGTGCGCAAATGGGCCAATCCCTGGACGGGCGAGACAGTCGACATCATGCACATCGCCAACGATCCGGTGAACCAGCGCCCGCAGTTCGCGATCGGAGCCGATGGTACGCCCTATAAATTCACCGGACGTCGCGAAGGCCGCTGGATTTTTGCGCCGTTCGAAGCGCCGCTTTTCTATCACAATGTCCTGCAGGGCGACTTTCAGGATTATGTCGGCGGCAAATATCACGCGATGGAGATTTTTGACTTCGCCTATGATGCCGAGGAAATCCTGAACACCAAAAACCCGACAGCCTATCCCATCATCAGCTGGGTCCGCATTTCGGACTGGATGCCGTGGATGAAAATGCGCGGGCGGCAAGGCCAGATGGTGTTCAACGCGATGGGCAACAAGCTGAAAAGCTATGACGAGCTGCCCAAGGTCATCAAGGACGAGATCGCACTGAATTACCCCGGCTACACCGCGCCACCGCCCGCCGACGACGCGCGCCCGAACGAAACGACGTGGACGGTGTTCAAGAAATGGGCGGCTGACAAGGCCACCAAGCAGGGCGGGCATTGATGCTCACGCGGCGCTCTGTCCTTAGCGGATCGAGCGCCGCACTCATCGCCGGCGCTGCGCCGCGCGCGGCTTGGGGCAGGACCGAGGTCGATGTCGTGATTATCGGTGCGGGGCTGGCAGGATTGGCGGCCGCGCAGCGGCTCGAGGCCGCAGGACACAAGGTCATCATTCTCGAGGGCGAAAAGCGCGTGGGCGGGCGGCTACACACGCTCGATGATCTGCCCGGCAAGCCCGAAGCGGGCGGCATTCAGGTGGGAAGCGGGTACAGACTGCTGCGAGGCATCGCCGCGGAACTGAAGGTCGGCTTGGTCGAGAGCGCGGGAGCCGGAGCAGGGATAGCGGAATCGCGCACCGCATTGTTCAACATCGGCGGGCAGACGGTAAATGCTGCCGATTGGCCGACATCTGAAGCGAACAGGCTGACGACAAGGGAGCGCGCCACGCTGCCACTCGCGCTGGGCTTCACCTACGGCACCAGCCTGCCACGCCTGCCCTCGCCCGAGGCGTGGATGGATGCCGACCCTGCCCTCGATATCTCCTACGGTGCCGCGCTGGCCCGAGCAGGCGCAAGCGACGAGGCATTGCGGCTGATCCAGGCCAATATGAACGGCAATACGCTCGCCGGAATGTCGCAACTCCATGCCTTGCGCACCGCCGCAATCTTCCGTGCGGGCGCGGGGCCGACAGCAACGATAGCAGGTGGCTCGCAGCGCTTGCCAGAGGCAATGGCGGCGCGGATCAAGTCGCCCATCCGGCTGGGGACGCTCGTCACCGCCATAAGCGAGGATGCGGGCGGCGTGACCCTTTCCACTTCGCGCGGTCGGGTTCGCGCGCGGCACGCCATCTGCACAATCCCCTTCGCGGCGCTGCGGCATATTCCAGTCGAAGCCGACCTGCATCCAGCCATCGCGACAATGATCGCATCGCTCCCTAACACCCGCGCCAGCTTTGCCTATCTGTCGGCGAGTGAGCCTTTCTGGAAATCGGACGGCCTGCCCGAAACCTTGTGGACCGACGATCCGCTGATCGGGCGCGTGTTTGTGCTGGGCGACAGTCCGCCGATGCTCAAACTGTGGACGGTGGGTGCAGGTGCCGACCTGCTCGACCGGATGCCCCGTGCGCAAGCCGCAACAGCAATTATCTCGAAAATCGAGGCCGCGCGCGCATCGGCCACGGGCAAGCTCAAGCTGGAGCAGCTCTTTAGCTGGCAGAAAAGCCCAATGGCGCGAGGCATTTATCATCATATAGGCACGGGGCAGGCAAGACTGCTGGCCTATTCTGTCCGCGCACAAGGCAAGCGGCTGCACTTTGCCGGAGAGCATCTGGCGGAGTCGGCATCGGGCATGGAAGCAGCGCTCGAATCGGGCGACCGCGTCGCGCGGATGATCGCCGAACGCGCATAAAAAGGGGCTTCGGTTTCCCGAAGCCCCTTTCAATCTTGGTGGCCTTTAAAAGTTAAACGTACCCTCGACCCCGAACGTCCGGCCCTTGCGCAGCGCACCAAAGAAGGCGCGCGGGCTGCCGGTTTCGATCTGCGCGGGGCGGCCATCGAAGGTCACGCCCGCAGCAGGTGGAAGCCCGGTCGTGCCCGCACCATAGCGCAGGTCGAACCAGCGCGTCGCCAGCGGGATCGAATCCTCGTCGGTCAGGTTGCGGCCGAACAGCGCGAGCGTGAAATTGTCGGTCTTGAACCCGAGCCGTGCATTCAGCAGAAATGTGTCGCCGGTTTTCGCCAGATTGTCGGTCTGGATATATTTCGAATCCTCATAAGAGAAGTTTGCGATGCCGAAAATTTTCGCATCCCCCGACCCCACGCCGGTTTCATAGTTGACCGAACCGTTGACGATATATGGGGAACCAAGCGGCAGGGTTTTGCCTTTGATATCGCACAAAGCGAGGCCCGCCGCAGTCGGATTGCGCGTGTCGAAGTTGGTCCTGAGGCCACCCGAGTTCAGGATGAACAGATCCGCGTCGCAGCCCTTGGTGAATTTCGCCGACACATAGGCTACGCCCATCGTGAACAACAGGCCGTCTGCAGGGGCCGCCTGGAATTCGACTTCCAGGCCCTTGGTCTCGGCATTGCCCGAATTGGCGACTATGGAGGTCAGCGCGCCGGTACCCGACGGATTGGGAATAGCCTGCGTCAACTGCACATTGGTCAGCTTGTTATAGAAACCAGCAACCGAACCGCGCAACCGGCGGTCGAGTGCGTCGAATTTGACACCCAGTTCGCCGCCCTTCGACTTTTCGGGCAGATACTGCGAAAAATCCTGACCCGTTTGCAGTGACGCGGTTATCCCCGCCGTCCCGTTAAAACCGCCTGGCTTGCGCCCGGTTGCGAAAACCCCGTAAACCAGCGTTCCGCCCGGTGTCGTGTAATTCACCGTTATCCGTGGATCTACGCCGGTGAACTTGCCCTTGCCAAAGACCCTGCACCCGGGGTTCGCAGCCCCGGTCCCGGTCACACGGTTGATCAGAGCAGGCGTGCAGCCAAAAATGTCGATTGCGCTCTGCGGGACGCCCGCTGCGAAAATATAGGGGGCTGTCGCCGATGGCGAAGCGCGATCGATGGCCGTCTTCACTTCTTCCGCATAGCGGACCTCGGCAGTCACCGATAATGAATCGGAAAAATCATATTCGGCTAACCCGAAAACCGCCTTGTTTTCGATTGTCGAATAATTGCTGAGGTCAGACCCGATAGGCAATCCTGCGGTTCCGCTGGCAAAGGTAATGTCGACCGAGCGAAACTTCTGTTTGAAATAATAGCCGCCGACAAGGATGCGGAACGGCGCGTCGGCCGGGCTCGCGATGCGGATTTCCTGGCTGAAATCGGTCTGGTCGTCGCGGTTGGTGTTGGCAAAGGCCGGTTCGGTGTTGAGCGTACTTGCCGCCGTTCCCGCAAAATAGACAAAGGCATCGCTATGATCGGAATCGGTGCCGAAGAAATTCTTGTTGTCACGCCAGCCGGTGAGGCTCGACAATATCCAGCCCGAACCGCCCAGATCCCAATCGATGATATTGGTCATCGACAGTTGCTCGTTGGTGATGCCGTCATAGGCCGTGCCATCGCGCGTGCCGAGCGTCGCGTTGATCGGCAACGGATCTGTATTCAGCCGCACATTGTTCGGCTGCGGCTTGATGACACCGCAGAAAAACTGGTTGTTGTTGGTCGATACCAAAGTCGCGGGCGACAGCGGAACGAAGGGCGATGTCGTCCGGAAGCGCGGCGAGCGGAAACCGGGACTGCAGTTATTGTCGACCGCCCCTTGCAGGAACAAAGCCAGAGGGCCGTCATCGTCCTTTTGCCAGCTGATGCGCGAACGCATCTTGAAATCTTCGAAGGGCTTGAAAGTCAGCGTCGCATAGGCCGATTTCGTCTCCTCTTGCCCGACCTTCTTGCCGTTCAACTGGTTGCGATATTCACCGCCATATTTGAAGTAACGCCCGCCAACGCGGATACCGAGCATATTGTCGAGCAGCGAACCCGACACCGATCCTGCGGCCTCAAACTCATTATGCTGCGCCGCGCGCAGCCTGCCGGTGATGGCCAGATCTTCGGACGGGTCCTTGGTTATATAATTGATCGCACCCGCATAAGTGTTACGCCCGTAAAGCGCCGATTGCGGGCCCTTGACGATTTCGACGCGCTCGATCGATGACGGATCGAAACCCTGGATATCACCCTGATAATAAATGCCGTCGACAAAAAAGGCCGCACCGGTCTCGACACCTGCCTGCACGCCCGCCAGCACGTTGGAAGCGCCGCGAATGACTGGGCGATCGGTGGTGCGCCCGAAGGCCTGGCTGAAGCTGATCCCCGTTGCCTGCTTGGCGAAATCGTCCAACGAGTTGAGGCCCTGCTGTGCAATCGAGTCCGAAGTGATGACCGAAACCGCGACCGGCGCTTCCGACAGCGACTCCTCGACCTTGCGGGCGCTCACCACGATTTCCGGAATGCCGCCATATTCTTCCTCTGCAGCCGGAACTTCATCCTGCGCCTGCGCCACCGATGGTACAGTCAATGCAAATGGCGCCAGTGCGCACGCGGCGCGCAATAACGGCTTAGATACGGTTTTCATGGTCAGCCCTCCCCGAAAATGGTTTTCCCTGAAATGCAGGCTTCCCTTTTTTGCAAAATTTGTCCAGACAAATTTTCGGAATGAAGCGACTTGGCGGCATGCCGTCACCAAATTGCAACAGTAGAGGAACAGTCATGCCCGCTTACATGATTATTACCGCCAAAATCGCCGACCGCGATGCCTTTGTGGCGGGTTATGGCAAGGCCGCCGCCGCGTTGGTCGCGCAATTCGGAGGCAAATATGTGTTTCGCGGTCCCGGCGCGGAATTGCTCGAAGGCGATTTCGGGGACGGGGCTTCGATGGTCATCTCCGAATGGCCCGACAAGGAAGCGGCCAAGGCGTTCTGGAACTCTCCCGAATATGGACAAGTTAAAAAGCTGCGCGATGGAATTGCAGATTGTCAGGTGTTATTGGTGGAAGGTCAGATATCGGGGGCATGAATAATATGGTACGGGCAGCACAGATCACCGCGCATGGCGGGCCGGCAGTTATCCAATGGGTCGATGTCGACCTGCCACCGCCCGGGGTCGGCGAAGTCAGGATGCGCAACACCGCAGTCGGGCTCAATTTCATCGACACCTATCACCGGCGCGGGATTTACCCGGTGGCACTACCGAGCGGCTTGGGGCTTGAGGCAGCGGGGATTATCGAAGCGGTCGGCGAGGGAGTGACCGACTGGCGCGTCGGCGACCGCGTCTGCTGCTTCGGACCGACCCTCGGCGCTTATGCGACCGCGCGCAATATCGAGGCAGCCTGCTTGTTTCTCATCCCCGACGATATCAGCGATGAAATCGCGGCTGCTGGCATATTGAAAGGCTGCACCACCGAATTCCTCGTCGAGCGCTGTGCCAAGGTGCAGCCGAAATGGAATGTGCTTGTGCATGCGGCAGCGGGGGGCGTCGGCCTGATGCTGGTGCAGTGGCTCAAACATGTCGGCGCGAATGTCATTGGCACGGTCAGCACCGACGAGAAAGCCGCGCTGGCACGCGAGGCGGGTGCCGACCATGTCATCCTTTACGGCAAGGAGGATGTTGCCAAACAGGTGCGCTTGCTGACCGATGGCCGCGGTGTCGAGGTGGTGTTCGACGGTATCGGCATGGCGACATGGGAAACATCGCTCGACAGCGCCAGGCGGCGGGGGTTGATTGTCAATTACGGCAATGCCGATGCGCCGGTGGGCGGGGTCAATCTGGGCATCCTCGCGCAGAAGGGTTCGCTCTACAATACGCGCCCGACGCTGTTCGACTATTACCACCACGCCCCCGAACGCGCGGCGGGCAGCGAATATGTCTTCGACATGTTCCGGCAGGGAATCATCAAGGTCAATATCGGCCAGCGTTTTGCGCTGGAGGATGCGGCACAGGCGCATATCGATCTCGAGGGGCGCAAGACCACCGGCTCGACAGTGCTGGTGGTTTAGGCGATCTCGACCAGTTCGAGCAATTCACCCGCCATGCCGACGACGGTTGCCGAACGCCTTCCCGCATAGAGTACGCCACCGTGCACGGCAGGCGGTTGGATGAAATCAGCCTTGATGGCATCGAGACTGTCCACCGCCAGCGTCACCAGCGCATTGCCCGGCGGCAGGCATCCGGCGGCGCGGACGCGAATGTTTGCTGCTGCGGGATAATCGTCGACCTCGACAATCGGCAATCGGTCTTTCTGGATCATCGTTATCGACGACTGCGTCCCGTCGGGCAATCCGAACGCCTTGTTGATCATCGTATATTCGAGTGTGTAGGTGCCGCCGACATCGAGCCCGATCTTGTCCTGTAGCCACGCCAGATTGGCCTCGCGGTCGGGCGTTGCCAAGATGCAGATGAAGATATGGTCGGTCAGCGAATTGGCCTTGGGCAAGTCCGACGAAGGCGTATTTTCGCGTACCTCGTTAAGATAAATCATCTCACGCCCTCGGCCGGTTACCTGCATCGGCACAAAATAGGGAAGCCCCGCAATCTCCTTGGGCGGACCCACGATGTCGAAGCCGCTGCCCGCCAGGCGCTCGGGCCAGCCGTAAACATCCTGCACGGTCAGCTCGTATGCCGCCCAGCCGAAAGTGCGCACCGGGCGGAAATCCGCCGGTACTGGCTGCTCGACCAGCCGGATGAAACAATGCGCACCGCTTTGCGGTTGCAACGTCGCGGTACGCGCGCCTGTGCTGGCAGCGCAGCTCCAGCTCGCCGCCAAGTCCGATGCCAGTTCACCACGCTCGACGATATTCAGCCCGAGCCTTCCATGATAATCCTCAAGCACAGCGTCCAGATCGGGCGTCGTCACGACACCCCCGATGATGCGGCCATGCGTCAGGAAATCGTTCATCGGAATTCGGGCTTTCGTTTCCGTGCGAAGGCGCTGGTGCCCTCGATAAAATCCGGCTTGGTAAAGGCCTCGGCAAAGATGCGTTTTGTCTCCAGATCATCGTCGATTTGTCCGTCAAGGATTCGGCGGACAAAGCCCTTTATCTCATGCGTACTAAGCGCGCTATTGGCGGCAATCTGTTGCGCTAGCGGCGTCGCGCTGCCATCGACGAACTCGATCAGGCGGATTTGAAGCGCTTCCTCGGCAGAGAGCAGCTGACCAGTATACAGCATTCGCTTTGCCTGCCCCGGCCCCACCAGATCGATCAGCAATTTGGTATCGTGCAGCGGATAGACAAGCCCGAGCTTGGCCGGGGTAATCCCAATCCGCGCCGCAGGCGTCGCCACGCGGATATCGCAGGCAATTGCTATCCCGCAGCCCCCACCGACGCAGTCGCCATCGATAAAGGCGATGGTCGGCTTTGCGAAGCGCGCGAGTTCGTGCTGCGCGCGGTTGATCGCCGCCTGATTGGCCTCGCGCCATGCGGCATTGTCCTTGTGTGTCATCAGCTCGCTGATATCCGCCCCGGCACAAAACACGCCTGCCGTGGCCGACTGCACCACAACCACCCGAATTGCCCGGTCGATTAGCGCTGCGCCCAAAAGCACCGGCAACTGCTCCCACATCTCCTGGTTGAAGGCGTTGCGCTTCTCGGGCCTGTCGATCAGGATGCGTCCGATCGGGCCGTCGCGTTCGAGCCGCAGGCTCATGCCGGGCTCACTTTGGCGAAATGCTCCGCGATTTGCTGCCGCGTGGCGACCCAGACGTCCTCATGCTTGCGCGCGTGCCGGAAAAATTCCTCTAACGCCCATATCCGTCCCGGCCTGCCGATAATTCGCAAATGGAGTCCCAGCGACATCATCTTGGAATTACCATCGACGCCTTCCCTGTAAACCTGGTCAAAATTGCGGATGGCATAATTAAGCCATTGTTCCGGCGTCATTGCCGGGTCGGTCCACATTTTCATATCGTTGCTGTCGAGCTGGTAGGGGACAATAACCATCGGCCTCTCGGGCACGGTTTCGCGGTCCCAGAAAGGCACGTCGCCCGAATAATCGTCCATGTGATAGGTAAAGCCCTCCTCGATCAGCAGGCGGCGGGTGTTATCGGTCAGCATATAGCGCGACAACCAGCCATAAGGGCGCGTGCCGGTGGTCTTTTCGATGCTAGCCACAGCCTTCCGGATAAACTCGCGTTCCTGCGTCTCGTCGAACTTGAACTGGTGTACCCAACGATAACCGTGGCTGACCGGCTCGTGGCCCAGCTCGACAATCGCTTGCGCGATTTCGGGGTGGTTCTCCAATGACAGCGCGGCGACTGTCCAGCTCGCCATGATGTCATATTGTTTGAGCAGCTTCACGACGCGCGGCGCCCCCGCCTTGATGCCGTAGAGATAGTTGCTCTCGTTCGAATAGTTGCGGATCGGCGCCTTGATGAAGATGCCAAGCTCGTCGACCGGCTCCATCCCCTTGTCACCGCGCGCGACCGTCTGTTCGCTACCTTCCTCGACATTGACGACCACCGACAGCGCCATTTTCGCGCCGTTCGGCCAGTCGATGCGTTCCTCCTGCATCAGTGCATTTCCTCCCCGCCGCTCACATTCAGCGCCTCGCCTGTAACGTAAAAGGCATCGTCGCTGGCCAGCCACGCACAGGCCGCCGCAGTATCCGATGGCAGACCGGGGCGACCCATCGGGTTTTTGGCAGCCATATTCTTGAGATAAGCCTCGACGCTGTCGAAACCCAATAGCTTCGAAAAATACTCATTCTGCTGCGCGCCAAGACCGGTGGTCACATGGTTGGGGCAAACGGCATTCACGGTAATCCCGTGCGCTCCTAATTCGACTGCGCTCGCACGGGTCAGGCCGACCATGCCATGCTTTGACGACACATAGGCAGGCAAATGCGGAAAGCCGGTCTTGGCCGCTTGCGACGCGATATTGATAATCCGCCCGCCTTTGCCCGCAGCGATCATCGCCTTTGCCGCCGCCTGCGTGCAGTAAAACGCGCCCGACAGGTTGACCGCGATCACCGTAGCCCAATCCTTCGGATCGACGTCCAGCATCGGCTTCATCATGAAGCCAATCCCGGCATTGTTTACGAAGACATCGACCGAACCCATCGCCGCGACGGCCTGCTCTACCAGCGCGTTACACTGAGCGGCGTCGGACACATCGCAGGCAATCGTCGCCACCTTAGCCCCTCGCGCACGCAGCTCCTCGGCGACTGCCTCCGCCTCGGCGTCAATGGCTAGATCGGACACCACACATTGCGCGCCTTCATCAGCGAAGCGCTGCAATATCCCCTGCCCCAGCCCTTTCTGCTTGCCCGAGCCGGTTACTACAATCGTCTTGTTCTTGAACCTCATCTTTTACTCTCCGTCACCCCAGCGCAGGCTGGGGTCCATCACGTCTGTCAGTCTCGAACGAAAGGCGAGATGGGCTCCAGCCTGTGCTGGAGCGACGTGAGAATTGGTTTCGCGCTCACAAATCCTCGGTCAGGATGAAGGTGGGATTGTCGGTAAATTCGCCAAAGCCTGCAGCGACGTTCTGGAATTCGGGATCGCTCACATCGGCCACAAAGGCATCCATGCCGTGAATGTCGATTACCTCGACATAATCATAAGGCGGCTTGGCGTCCGACCCGAACAGCCCGGTTGCGCGATGGACAGTGAAGCCTTTGACCGACCCAAGCGTGTTGACGCCCGGAATATCAGTCCCACGCGCCCAAGCCTCATAAGCTTCGGCGCTTGCGCCTTCCTTAAGGTTGAACAGACAGATGATGCGCATGATTTCCTCCTATATACCGAAAATAGCAGGCGGGCGATAAGCGGCAAGGGCCGCGTCGAGTTTGCCGGCGAGTGCGAACAGTCCGGCTTCGTCGCCCGTCTTGCCGATGAGTTGCACGCCGACCGGCAGGCCGTCATCGTTCCAGCCAGCGGGAATGCTGATCGCAGGCAGACCGGCGACACTTGCGAGGCACGTAAAATCGGCCTGACCTGCAGGAGCATCGTCACTGTGCGGGAAAGCGGCTTGCGGAGCAGTAGGGAGCAGGATTGCACGATATTTATCGACGGCCGTCTCCAGCGCGGCTTTTGTATCTGCGATTACGCGCCCGTCGCTCGCAAGATCGGCAGCGCTGCGTTTCGGGCCGTAAGTCATCAATTTCGAAAGCAACGGTGAAATCTTCGTCGGGTCCGCGTTCGCAAAATGACGACTCAAATATCGGGAAGCTGCGATGAAACCGGCAAAGCGAATGCGCGTCGGGGGATAAAGCAATTCCAGGCCGGTCTGCGCATCGAGGGCTAATTTGGCGGCCTCATAGGCACTCAGAACGGCAGGCTCGCATTCGACACCGCCCAGCCCCGCCAGAACAGCCACCGAATTGCCGGAACCGCTCTCGCCGAAACCCGAAATGACGCGCGACACGCTTTCCAGAACATCCAGATCGCGCGCCAGCGGACCTATGGTGTCGAGCGACGGATCGGTCATTTCCAGCCCATCCTGCGATATCGCGAGATGTGCAGGCTTGAAGCCGTAAACCCCACAATAGGCCGCCGGAATGCGGATAGAACCCATCGTGTCAGTGCCGAGCGCGGCATCGCACAGCCCCGCCGCCACTGCCGCGCCACTGCCGCCAGAGGAGCCTCCCGGCGTATAGCCCAGCCGGTGCGGGTTTTGCGTTGCTCCAAACCACGGATTGTCGGTTTTCGCGCCCAGTGCGGCTTCTTCCATATTGAGGCTGCCTATGATTGCGGCACCCGCATCGCGCAGCCGCGCCACAACCTCGGCGTCTTGCTCGGCAATGCGCTCGCGAAAAACCTCCGACCCGCCAGTCCAGGGCAAGCCCTTGACCGCGATGTTGGACTTCACTCCAATTGCCAGCCCCGCAAGCGCACCCTCGCCGCCTGTCGCCGACCGGTCGAAATCGGTAAAGGCATTCAGCGGCGCATTGGCGCGTTCGAGAGCATCGAAATCGATCACACGCCCCTCTCGTCAATCAACCGGATCGGTTTTTGCCGCACATCGATCTGCGTCAGGCTGGCGGTCTCGCCTGGGCCACACAGTTCCACCGCAACGTCGACATTCAGTCCCTGCCGCAGCAGCGCCGATAGTTGCGCCGCATCGGTCCCGCCTCGGCTTTCGAGCACCACCACCATATCGTCGCGCTGTGTTGCTGGGTCGCGGTGCAGGCGGCAGACATATTCGCCGGTGAGGTCGCTACGGTTCTCGATCAGCGCACCTATGGCGTGCGGGAACAGGTTGATGCCGCGCAGCTTGACCATATTGTCGCTGCGCCCCTTGAAGCCCGCGATACGCTTGAACGCCAACTCGCCGCGCCCATCCAGTTCGTGGCTGATATCGTGCGTGTTGAAGCGGATGCACGGCGCAATATCGTCCTTGAACAGGCAGGTGACTACCATATCGCCCGTCTCGCCCTGCGCCACCGGAGCACCGCTGTCGACATCGAGCAGTTCGAGAAATTGCGCATCCTCCCAGACATACAGTCCGTCGCGATCCGGCCCCTCGCCCGCAATCGACCCGGTGTCGCCGACGCCATACCAGTCATAGGCTTTGGCGCCGTGCCAAGCCGCCTCGGTCGAGGCGCGGTCTTCGGTGCCCAGATGGCCGATAATCATGCGCAATTTGATGCGGTCGAACATGCCTTCGGCTTCGGCCACTTCGGCGAGTTTACGGATATAGTCGACGAAGCCGACCATCACTGTGACCCCGAAATCGGCCATCAAGTTGACCTGGTTGATCGACCGCGTCTCGATGCCCGTCCCTGCCGACAGGAACAACGAATTGGTAAAATGCGCCACCGCCTCGCGGATATAATGACCGCCGTTGATCATGCCATGGCCATAGACCGACTGCACGACATCCGACGGCTGCAAGCCCATCCAGCGATACATGCGCCCGACCAGCAAATTGGTAATTTCGCGTCCCTTTGGCCCGAACATCAGCGGCTGCGGTCGGCCGGTGGTGCCGCTTGTGGTGTGAAAGACGACGGGCGTATCGCCGCGCCCGTCGAAATCGCCATAAGGTGGAAACTCGTTCACCGACGCCATCAGGTCGGACTTGTCGTAGACTGGCAGTTTGCAGATATCGGCGAGACTTCGGATGTCGCCCGCCTCGATCCCCTTCGCACCCCAAAGCCGTTGGTAGAAGGGGATTTCCCACCCGCGCTTCATCAGTTTCAGGAATCGTTCGTTCTGCAACGCATTCAGTTCGTCCCGCGACATCGCGGCATAGCGCGCGATAAAGGTGTCGCCGACCGGATAGTCGGCCAGCATCTGTTTTGCATCGAAAGCTTCGAAATAGGTCGGAAAACTCATCTTGGGTCCGTTGCGTAGGAGAGTGGATCATCGAAAATGCGGGCGTCCCAATAAGGATCGTCGCGGCGGCCTGGATCGAGAGTCATGCTTTGGCACAAACGGTATTTGCCTGCCGTCTGCTCGGGCGACATTGGCGCTTCCGGGCTGCCGAGATTGGCGCGAATTTCGCGCTCGATCGTCGTGCCGTCATTTAACGTCACCACCAGCCGCTGCGGCGACAGCGCATTGCCGTCGGAATTGCCGTCGAGTGTGACAACAACCTTCCGGGCCAGCGCCTCGTCGGTTTCCGTCAGGCGCGGGTCGATATGGCCATCGCGCAGCATAAGCGGTACGAGGAAGGCAAGGCAGAGCCGGTTGTAACTCATCGACGCATTGGGCTTGTAGGGACGCCCGACAAGGCGGTGAATGAGAGGCGGCGCGAACAATTCGACCGAAGCGACATTGTCGGGCTTCAAGGCCAGCGATTGCAGCGCCCCCAGAGCGCCATGACTGGCCCGGCCGCAAGGAAAGGGCTTGATGCTGACTTCGCCGATTCTCCAGATCTGCCCGAGCGTCGGGGTGTATCGCGACAGATCGAGCGGCTCGATCAACGCATCGTATCCGAATGGTCCCTCGAGCACGTCATGCGGCGCTACATAGCCCGCTTTGACCAGATCGACCGCCGTGATTGCCGAACGCGCTGCGTTGCCGATCTGTAACGGGAGGGCGACCGATGCTTCGACATGCGCCTGCATCGTGCCGCTGGCAAAGCTGTAGGCAAAGCCAAGCACGTCGGCCATTTGCGCCTGCGAAAACCGTTCGAGCCGCGCGACAGCCAAAGCCGCACCGATCACCCCGGCGGTAGCAGGGCGGAAGAAGCGCATTGGACCCGTTGCCGAAAGCCCGAGCCCGCTTGCCACATCTACACCGACTGCGAGCGCCGTCAGGAATTCTTCAGGATCGCTGCCGCCCATCCGATCCGACGTAGCAAGCAATGCTGCCGTCACCACCGACATTGCGTGGACAACCGCCGGTTCATGGACCGCATCCCATTCAAGACAATGGATGGCAAAACCGTTGATGAATGCGGCGGTTGCGGCGGGCGAGCGACCGCCCTTTAACGAGCGCGCATCCTGTCCCGCTCCCCATTCGTCGGCCCAAAGAAACAATCCGACACATTCGGGCGACCATATACCCGCTGCGCCTCCCGCTAGCGTGTCAGCCAGCAGCCGCTCCGCATCGGCACGTACCTGCGGCGGCAATATATGGGGTGCCGCGGCGAAGTCGAGGATAATGCTGGTGTGGCTCATGCCAGCCATTTCCCCAGCATCTTGTGGATCGCTTGCGGGTCATCGCCTTCGAGCGCCAGCTTCACTGCCTTCCTTGCCTGCTTGTCCGGCACCCCACCCCACGCCATCAGCGCGCGGGCCTTGTCGACGATCTGCGCTTCGCTCATTGGCCGTTCTGGGTCGCCCAGCGTGTCGATCATTTCGACCACCTGCTTGTTGCAGGCGACGCGCGCACCGTAATGCTCAGGGTAACGTGCGGTGATGTCCTTGCATTCGCGCACCGTCACCCGCGCCCGTGCTTTCGCCAGTTTTTTTATCGCTGCAGGTTCGAAATCGGCGAGCGTCGGCACGCCGCTGGTTGCGACTATCGCTACCGCATGTTGGAGCGAAAATTTTGCCTGCTGCACCGTCTTGGGATCGGCATTGTCGCAAAAGGCGATGGCGTCGGCGTAGGTCTCGACCAATATTTCGCCGTCGAGCTTCCCGAGCAACGCCTGCAACTCCAGTGCAGCATCGATGGCCGGATGCGCGTGGCGGCAGGCACCCCAAGGTTTGAAGCTGACATCCCAGATGCGCCAGCGTTTCGGGAATTCCATCGGCTTGGGGTTTTTGCAGGTAGCGGCGTAAAGGCCTTGCGAGCCTTCAAGCACGTCCAACGGGCCGCGGACACCATCATGTGCCAATACGGCAACTTTGCTCCCTGCGTCACGCGCATGTTCCAAGTGCCACTGCTTTCCCCAGTTATCGCTGTGTCTGGTCTGCCAGAAGCCACCAGACACCGAACCTGCGAGCGCAAGGGCATGCGCCAATTGATCGCAATTGAGAAAATCCGATGCAAAACAAGCTGTCGCTCCGAATATACCGGCGGTGGATGTGGGGTGAAAGTAGCTGTAATGATGCGCGTCCAAAGTCGATCCGACCGCGATCATTGCTTCATAACCTCTCACTGCGCTGTCCAGCATACGGTTGAAGTCACCTCCTCCACCTTGCGCGTTGACAGTTGGCCAAATAACCGGTCCCGGATGCAATAAAGCGCTCCTGTGGACATCGTCCATTTCCAGCAAGTTGCCGAGCAATGAGCAATATGTGTAACGATGGACCACCTGCTTCGGTGGATTAACAGCTTTACTCCCAAGCGCCCCCGCCACGCACCCCAGCCAGTCGAGCAAATGCAACCGCGCCCTTTCGCGCGTCGCATCGTCCACCTTACGCTGCAAATGCTTGGCGAGTTGCTCGGTTAGGCTTAAGGACTTGCTCATGCAGGTAATACTGCAAGACGGGGAGAGACGATTTGGCCGCCAAGCCGCGTTACAAGGAACTGGCCGACGAGCTGCGCGAGGAAATTCTGAGCGGCACCTATCAGGCCGATGCTTTTCCGACCGAAAGCGATTTGTGCAAACGCTATGGCGTGTCGCGCTTCACGGTGCGCGAGGCGCTGCGTTCTTTGCAGACCGAAGGCCTGATCTCGCGGCGGCGCGGCTCGGGTACGAGCATCCAGCCAGCGGCCGCCCGCGGCGGTGCGTTGCACCAGCCTTTGTCCAACGTCGCCGAAATCCTGCAATATGCGCGCAATACCCGCGCGGTTTTCGATCCCATCGGCGAAGGACCACTGCCACGCACTATCGCCGAACAACTGGGGCTGGTCGCAGGCGGGCGCTGGAGCCGCTTTCAGGGCTTGCGCACACGCGCCGATTCGACCCAGCCGCTCGCGCACACCGTTGCCTATGTCCATGAAAGCCTGTCGCATGTCGTCACCAAAATCAGCCCGGGCGAGGACACGATTTTCAAGCAGATCGAGCAATTGGCGAAGATAAGGTTCGTCAAGGTGACGCAAGACATCCAGGCGATTGCCGCAAGCGCCGAGGTCGCCAAGGCGCTCGGCATCCCTAAACGTTCGCCGACCTTGCGCATCCTGCGCTGCTACCACGACGCGACTGACCGCATTCTCGAAATTTCCGCCAGCCACCACCCCGGCGATCGCTTCGCCTATTCGATGCATATCGATATTGAGGGTTAGGCGCTTAGCCATCGGCGTTTAGTTCGGGCGCGGACGATGGGGTCCATTGCTCGCTGGCAAAACGGATCGCAGGCCCAATTTGGTGCGCGCCGTCATGCTCGACCAGCAAGCCGCGCTCGGCAATATGCAGTTGGTCGAATGCTTCGCGGAAATCGAGAACGGGCGAGAAGGCAACGTCCTTGTCGGCGAACCAGGCAACCCATTCATCGCGAGTCTTGTCGGCAAAAACCGTGCGGAGCAAATCTATCAATTCGCCCTGCTCACCCGCCGGACGCTTTGCGACATCAATTAGGTCCGGCCTTTCCAGCGCCATCATCAGATTGGTCACAAACTTCATCTCGCGCCCGCCCAGCACGACATGCTTGCCGTCGGCTGTTGCGTAGACCTGATAAAAAGCCGCACCGCCCAACGACCGCTGCTCGCTGGAACGCGGGGCATCGCCACCGGCAATCGCCGAACCAGCAATATGCGCGCACCACGGCAGCATGGAATCGAACATCGCGCAGTCGATATAGTCGCCCTTGCCCGTCCGCTCGCGCCCGATCAGCGCCATCAGCACCGCCGACAGTCCGGTAAGCCCCGCTGCCATATCGGCGGATGGCACGCCGGGAACGACGGGAGCGCCGTCCGGTCCGTCGTTAACCGACAGGAAACCGGCCAGCGCCTGCGTCGCCATATCATGCGCCGGATGATGCGCCAGCGCGCCGGTCTGGCCGAATGCGGAAATCGAGCAATAGACGATGCGTGGGTTGCGCGTGGAAATTGCCGCGTAGTCGAACCCAAGCCGCTCCATGACGCCCGGGCGGAAGCCCTCTACAAAAACGTCGGCGCTTTCGATCAATCCCCAAAGCCGCTCTTTTCCGGCCTCGCTCTTGAGATCGAGTACGATGCTTTTCTTGCCGCGATTGAGGTTACGGAACCACACCGATTGCCCCGCCTCGAAAGGAGCCTGCTCGCGCGCCGGATCGCCCGCGGCGGTCTCGATCTTGATAACCTCCGCGCCCTGGTCGGCCATCATCATGGTCAGCATCGGCCCGGGCAGGAACACCGAAAGGTCGACGACCTTGATGCCGGAAAGCTTGCCCATCGTCAGACGATGCCGCTGGCCCGCAGGTCGGCGATGGCAACAGCATCATAGCCCAGGTCGGCAAGAATATCGTCGCTGTCTGCCCCCAAGAGCGGTCCGGCCCGATTGGGCAGCCGCTTGCCATCGACACGGATCGGGCTCGCAAGCACGCGAAACTCTTCGCGGTCTGGATGACTGACCGTATCGGTCATACCGATTGTGTCGAGCCACGGATTATCGAGCGCCTGATCGAGTTGGTTAACGGGCGCAACTGGCACCGAACCTTCTAGCAATGCCTGCCAGTGCGCAGTCGGTTGCGTGCTGAAAATGCCGTCGAGCACATCGCTCAACGCGGCGCGATTGGCCAGCCGGTCGGCCTCGGTCGCGAAACGCGGGTCAGCCCCCAAATCGGTCCGCCCGATCTTCTCGGTCAATATCGTCCAGAATTTAGGGAGCTGGCACATGACGAACATCCAGCCGTCCGCCGAACGGAACATCTGGCTTGGCGTTGCGCTGGGGTGCGCCGAGCGCGGAGTGCGCTGCGTCACATCGCCCTCGTTCATGTACCAAAGCGCTGGATAACTGGTCTGGTGAACAGCAGTTGAAAGCAGGTCGAGATCGATATCGCGGCCAAGCCCGCTGCGCTGCGCGTCGATCAATGCGGCCAGCAGCCCCACCGCCATCATCGTCCCGGTCATGAAGTCGACGATCGACAGCCCCATACGCTGCGGTTCGCTTGCGGGATCGCCGGTCAGCGCGCAAAAGCCCGCCTCGGCCTGCATCAGATAGTCGTACCCCGGCCATTTGGCGCGGGCGTTGTCGCGGCCATAGGCCGACAGATGCGCGCAGACGATAGCGGGATTGATGGCCTTCAGCGCATCATAGGTCAGCCCCATCCGTTCGGGCAAATCACCGCGCAGATTGTTCGCCACCGCGTGGCTCTTTGCCGCCAGCTTGTGGAATATCGCCTTGCCCTCATCGCTGTTCAGATCGAGCGTCAGCGACTTCTTGTTGAGGTTGAAAGCATGGAAATAGACGCTCTCGCCTTCGCGCAAAAAATGTGGTCCGACGTGGCGCGCGGTGTCGCCGCCCTTGGGTGGCTCGATCTTAATGACCTCCGCCCCCAATTGCGCCAGGAACTGCGTCCCATAAGGTCCCGCGCCATATTGCTCGGCGCTGAGGAAGCGGAAACCTGCTAGGGGAAGCGCCCGTTCGTTCACGCCGGGTTGGCCTTGATCCATTGCTTGGAAATGATGATCCGCTGCATCTCGTTGGTGCCCTCGCCGATGCACATCAGCATCGAGTCGCGATAGAGCCGCTCGATGTCATATTCCTTCGAATAGCTGTAACCGCCGAACACGCGCATCGCTTCCTGGCTGTTGGCGACGGCGGCTTCGGAGGCGAAATATTTCGCCATCCCTGCCTCCATGTCGCAGCGGTCGCCGCGGTCATAGGCTTCGGCGGCATCGAAGGTCAGCAGGCGGGCGGCACGGGCCCGGGTGACCATTTCGCCGATCTTGAGCTGGATGGCCTGATGCTCGGAAATCGGCTTGCCCATCGTTTCGCGCAACTGCGCATATTCGGTTGCAAGGCGAAGCGCGCCTTCGGCCAGACCGACACCCCGCGCCGCTACATTTATGCGGCCAAGTTCCAGCCCTCCGGTCGCCTGGAAAAAGCCTTGCCCCTCGACTCCGCCGATCAGATTTTCGGCCGGAATGCGGTAATTCTCCAGAATCAGCTCGGCGCTATCGATGCAATTATAGCCCAGCTTCTTGAACTTCTTGCCGGTGGTGAAGCCTTCCTGTTTCGGCGCGATGAAGAAGCTCATCCCCTTGTAGCGCGGTTCGGCTTTGGGATCGGTTTTGGCGAGCATCGCGAAACAGCTTCCCTTGATGCCGTTCGAAATCCATGTCTTGGTGCCGTTGAGCACATAATCGTCGCCGTCCCTCACCGCAGTCGTGCGGATGGCCTGAAGGTCGGTGCCCGCATTAGGCTCGGTCAAAGCAAGTCCGCCGCGGATTTCGCCGGTCGCGAATTTGGGCAACCATTTTGCCTTTTGCGGGGCGGTGCCAAAGCGTTCGACCGCACACGCCATGATCAGGTGCGAATTGAAAATGCCAGTGATTGCCATCCAGTAGGATGAGATCAGCGCAACGATCTTCGCATAAGTCACCGCCGACAAACCAAGCCCGCCATATTCCTGGCCAATGGTTGCGCCGAACAGGCCCATTTCGGCCATCTGGTGCACGATCTCTTCAGGCCACACATCGTCATGGTCGTATTTCTGCACCACCGGACGCACTTCCTTGTCGACCCATTTCTGGATGGCGTCGAGCAGGGCGGCCTCTTCGTCGGCGTCCATCTGTGCGTGAAAGGTACTGGATGCTGTTGCCATTGTTGGTTCCTCAGTCGTTCGCCGGACCGTGTCCGCGCTTCCACACAAGCACAGTGCGCTTGTAATGGCTCACGACTACGCCGTCCTGGTTCTTGCCGATGGTCTTGAAGGTGACGATGCCCTGGTCGGGGCGGCTTTTGCTCTCGCGCTTTTCAAGCACCTCGCTCTCGGCATAAAGCGTGTCGCCGACGAACAAGGGGTGCACCATGCGCACTTCATCCCAGCCGAGATTGGCGATAGCCTTGCCGCTGGTGTCCGAAACGCTCATTCCGGTCATCAAGGCGATGGTGAGCGGGCTGACCACCAGCGGCTTGCCGAATTCCGTCTTTTCGGAGAATGCATAGTCGAAATGCGCCGGATGCGTGTTCATCGTCAGCAGCGTGAACCACACATTATCGGCATCGGTGATCGTCCGTCCCGGCCGATGCTCATAAATATGGCCCGCCTCGAAATCCTCGAAGAAGCGGCCCTGCACCTCGCGGAAACGACCTGGGGCGACTTCGATGACACCGTCACGCATGTTTGGATTCTCCTAAAGACAATATCTGCCGGTAACGGCGAATGAGCGGCGCTTCGAGCATCTTTCCCTGAAACCGGATAGCAGCCCCGCCGCCTGCGTCAAATGCAGCGATGGCAGCGCGGGCTTCCTCGGTTTCGGCAGCGGTCGGGCGAAACGCGGCGTTGATGGCGTCGATCTGTTTGGGGTGGATCGCGGCCTTGGCGTGGAAGCCGAGCGCCTTGGCCTTGGCGCATTCGTCGGCAAGTCCGGCTTCGTTTTCGAGGTCGATATAAGGTACATCGATCGTGCGGATGCTGGCAGCGGTGCAAGCCATGACCAGCGCGCTGCGCGCGTGCAGTAACGGTTCCCATGCTAGCTTTACGCCCAGCTCACCGGCAAAATCGCCGCCGCCGAACATGATCGCAGCAACGCCAGGCGACGTCGCGATATCATGCGCCGCGCGCAACCCTTTGACTGACTCGATGAGCGGCACAAAAGCGACGCCCCCGCCTAATATGTTGCGCAAAATTTCGATTTCGGCTTCGCTTTCGACCATCGGCACGAACAGGTAATCGGGCATCGGCGATGCAGCCACTGCCAAAATGTCTGCTAATCCCGCAGCGGTGCGCAGACCGTTAATCCGCAACGCCAGCCGGCCTTCGTCATGCGCGCCAATTGCTGCGATCGCTTCACCGCGAGCCGAATCCTTTTCGCCTGCAGGAACCGAATCTTCAAGGTCGATGCACACGAGATCGGCGCCGCTCGCCAGCGCCTTGGCATAGCGTTCGGGCCGGTTTCCGGGCACGAACAGAAAATTGGTGAAGGCACGCATGCCGTTAATCGATGCTCCCGAGCTTGTCCCGCCCGCACAATTTGTCCGGACAACTTTTTAGTCAAGTGAAAAATGTCAGCTGGGCTTCACAACGCCTAGCCATGCGGTTGCCAGCAGCAGCAGATAGACGCACCACACCCAGACGCGCGTGCGGTTCATCACCCGCAACAAAGGCAGTTCGGTTGCGTCGCTCGACCCTTCGGCGAGCAGTTTTCCAAGCAAGCCGCCAACGGGTTTGAAACTGACATCGATCATGATTGCGGCGGCGAAGATCAGCCCGAACAGAAACGCCTTCCATGCCAGCCAGCCGGTGGCAATCGGGTGACCGGTCAGGATCGATTCGAGCCCGAGGAACAGATAACCGGCAGCGAGGAAATAGCGCAGCCACCCCTCCCATTTCCGCCGCTGCGCCGCACGCGGGGTCATGTCGTGCGCATGCGCGTCGAACACCAGCCACAGCCAGAAAGCGGCAATCCCCCACGCCACCCAGACAATCGCCACCGGCAAATCCCACCACGCGCCCATGTACGATACGGTCAGCGAGAGCGGCACCATTAACGCCCAGGCCGTGCGCGGCGTGAGGTCGACAATCACCAGCAGCTTCAAAAGCGCGATCCGCTGGTCGAGCGTATACACGCTGCGCTTGCGGAAATGCTGTCCCAGCAGGAACACGCCGACATCCGCGCCCAGCCACAGCACGAAAAGCAACAGGTGGATGTAAACCAGAGTCGGATAGACCAGATCGGCATAAGTCACGCAAAATCACCCTTCGTGCAAAGCCGCTTGACAGGCGTGTCATAAAAATGAAAGTTGTCCGGACAAATCACAAAAGCGGGAAGAGAGCAAGAACTATCGCCTCGGCGAAGAATGGGAGATTTGGGATGATTCGGAAATTCATTCTGGCAACTGGCGTTGCCTCGACTTTTGCTATCGCGCCTGCGGCGTTCGCGCAGGATGAAACCGAAGCGGCGGAACAGGGCGGAATCGCCGAGATCGTCGTCACTGCGCAGCGCCGCAGTGAAAATGTGCAGGAAGTGCCTATCGCCATCTCGGCATTCTCCGCCGAGCAACTCGAAGCGCAAGGCATCTCCAACACGCTGCAGATCGGCCAATATGTGCCCAATCTGATCGCCCAGAACAATACCGGCATCGGCTCGGCCAATGCCTATTTCCTGCGCGGCCTCGGTTCGACCGAAACCATCGCCACCTTCGATCCGCCGGTCGGCACCTATGTCGATGACGTTTATCTTTCGCGGCAGAATGCGAACAACCTGTCGATGTTCGATGTCGAGCGTGTCGAGGTGTTGCGCGGGCCGCAGGGTACGCTGTTCGGGCGCAACACCACCGGCGGCGCAATCAATGTCATCATGGCAAAGCCCGGCAACGTCATCAGCGGCTTTGGCGAAATCGGCTATGGCCGTTTCAACAAGACCATTGCGCGTGGCTCGATCGATCTGCCGTTGGCCGACAGCTTCGCCATCAAGTTATCGGGTTATTGGCAGAACGACCGGGGTTATGCAAAAAACGTTACCACGGGTGAGCGGCTGAACGACGACGACGGCTGGGGCGTGCGCCTTGGTATCCGCAGCGATCTGGCCCCTTGGGCGCGCTGGAATGCGGGCTATATGCACATCGTCTCCAAGGGCGACAATATCCTCAATTTCGAATGCAATCCGGCAAACCCTGCGGATTGCAAGGGCCGCTTCATTACCACGGGCCTCAGCAAAGCGGGCGGGCCGCCCTCGCCTTACGCGCCCGTCGTCGTGACCGGACGCAAGGCCAGTTACGGGCTTGGGCAGGAAGCAGTCACCGACATCATCACGTCCAACCTGCAATTCGACATCGGCGCGGATACGACGCTCAGCCTGATTACCGGCTATGTCAGCCTGACCCAGCAATTTGGCTATGATTTCTTTGACGGACGCGGCGGACCGAGCATCACCGCGCCTTTCCCGCTCGTCCGTGGCTATGCGCGCGGCGGTTTCACCATCGTCAATGACGGCAAGCACCAGCAGTTCACCCAGGAAATCAAACTGAACGGCAGCCTTGGCAACGGCTTGATCGATTATGTCGGCGGCGTCTATTACATCGACGAGCGTAACAAGACCGACCTTGCCGATCTGTTCACCATCTCGCCGACGACGACTTTACTCCTGGCCGACCGTATCTTGCGCAATACGACGAGCGCATATGCGGGTTATCTGCAAACCGATTTCAACCTGTCGGACCAGATCAAGCTGACTGCCGGTATCCGCTATACCGACGAGAAAAAGGTCCTGCGGTTCAACGATAACCGCGCATCATGCAACGACGGAACGCTCGAAGCGACCTGCATGGACAATGCGAACCTGTTCGTGCCCGCGAACGGCACCACGGTTTTGACCGCACAACCCATACCGACCCAACAGCGCGTGAAGGTCTGGACGCCTCGCTTTGCGGCGAACTTCAAGCCCAATGATGATTTGCTGTTTTTCGGAAGCGCAACGCGCGGGTTCAAATCGGGCGGCTGGAATGCCCGCGCAACTGCGCCGTCACAGGCGCTTCCCTTCGATCCCGAAAAGGTGTGGAGCTATGAGGCCGGTATAAAGTCCGACCTGTTCGACCGCCGCCTGCGCGCCAATATCACCTTGTTCCAGCTCGATGTTTCTGACCTGCAAATCCTCGCAGGCCTGCTCAACACCACGACCGGCGCGCTGACCTTTATCACCCGCAATTTCGCCGATTATCGCAACAGAGGGGTCGAAGCGGAGTTCCAGTTCCTGCCTTTCGACGGCCTCAACATCTACACCAATTTCGGCTATCAGGATGACAAATATCTGGTCCCCGGCAATGCACCAGCCACCGATGTTTACGGCATACAGTCGGTCGCGGCGCAATTGGCATCATGCCGTGGCGCGCTTGCTGCAGGCAAGATTCCCGGCGGTCCGAATACGCCCGCAACACAACCTTCGATCACGGCCTGTGCAGCGGGCATCGTCACCGCCAATGGCACGATCTCGACACCGGTGCGCACACCGAAATGGTCGATTTCGACGGGGGCGAGCTATCAGGCCGAACTGGGTGGCGGCTACACGCTCGTGCCTTCGGTCAATGGTTCGTTCCACAGCCGCCAGGAAGTAGCGATTGCGAATTTGAGCCTTTACAATGCACCGGTGACCGGCGTGAACGGCACGTTTCCGGCAAACCCGTTTGGCAACGGCGCATTCATTACCGGTTCGCAGAGCGAAGCGGTATGGCTGGTCAATGCAGGGCTGGCGCTGAACGGCCCGGACAAGGCATGGACGCTGTCGGTCGATTGCACCAATTGCCTGAATGAGAGCTATATCCAGTCGGCCTTGTCCAATTACTCCTATCTCAACCGGCCGATGGAGTGGACGGTTCGGGCGAAATACCGCTTCTGAACATGAGCGGTTTCGAACCATTACCGTGCCGCCGCGGACGGATCGAATACCGCCATCAGGATAGCGGCGAGCTTTGGGGCCTGGAAGAACTGCGCATCACCAGGGGCGCGGACGGAGTGCGCGTTTTTGCCGCGCATTGCGAAATGGCGTTCGGAAGCGACCATGTTGTCCGCGACAGCGTGCTGTCGGTGCATCCAGACTTCCACCCGCACGATGCCTATGTGCGGATCATGAACCACGGCAGGGTGACCGGCACCGGCTGGTTCCGTTTCACCGACGACGAGGCGACCTGCGAAAGCTGGACCGAGGCGGAGGGGCGGATTTCGCAGCGCTTTCCCATCGTCCGCCCGATCCGCGGCTTCGGCATCCATGCGGTGCAGGGCGACGGGTGGCTCGGCGCGACCTTTCCTTATGACAAGGGGCCGGGGCATGTGCAGTTTTTCGGGCGCAACCTGCTACATTCGACGCATCATTTCGGTGCGACCGGACCGTTTATCACGACCACCGAAAGCGGGCTGCGCTATGTCGGGCGCGAAACCGTGACCGTGCCCGCCGGCACTTTCGACTGCCACCGGATCGCCTTTGTCGGGCTGACCAACAACCATCCCGATTATGACATGTGGCTGACCACCGACGGCGATTTCATCTATGTGAAGGGCGTGGTCGGTGGCTATATGAATTCGGTTTTCGAGCTGGCCGATCTGCAAGGGGGAGTGCTTTGAACAATAACGGACAAAAATCCGAATTCGGTGTCGGCTGGAAAGTATTGCTGGCTGGGTTCCTCGGCACGATGTGCGGGGCATCGCCATTGCCGTTCAACGTGCTCGGTTTCCTGTTCCAGCCGCTAGAGGCCGAATATGGCTGGAATGTCCAGCAGGTCAGCATCGGCATTACCATTTTCGGCATCACTGCCTCGCTGCTTGCGCCTGTGTTCGGCTGGCTCGCCGACCGCTACGGCGTGCGCAAGGTGGCGATCTGGTCGCTGGCCGGCTTTATCCTTGCTTTCTCCTCGCTTTATTTCACGCCGCCGACGCTGATGGGTTTCTACTTCCTGTGGCTCCTCGTCGGGCTGGTCGGCATTGGCTCTACCCCCGTGACCTGGAGCCGCGGCCTTAGCCTGTGGTTCGTAAAACAGCGTGGCTTGGCGCTCGGCATCATGCTGGTCGGAACCAGCGCCGCTGCCTTCATTGTGCCCCAACTTGCGGTGTGGAGCAGCGCAGAGTTCGGTTGGCGCGCGATATTCCCGGTGGTGGCGTTGCTGCCGCTGCTAATCGCGCTCCCCGCGACCCTCGCCTTCTTCCGCGAACCGCGCGCCGAAGAACGGCCCGCCACGCTCTCGACCGCAAGCGGTGAGCTGGCAGGCATGACCTTCAAGCAGGCCGTAAAAACCCGGCAGTTCTGGATTTTGTGGTCCTCGATCTTCCTCATCGCCAGCGCCTATGGCGGCGCGCATATCCATTTGCCGTCGATTGTCGGCGATCATGGCATCGACCGCGCCGCTGCGGCAGGTATCATGGGCATCGTCGGCATCGGCCTCTTATGTGGCCGCATCGGCGTCGGTTTCATGCTCGATCGCATATGGGGTCCGGCGGTGGCTTTCCCCGTACTCTGCCTGCCCGCCATTGCCTGTTATTTGTTGCTCGGTACCAGCACCGAAATGACGATGATTTCGGTCGCCGCCTTCTTCCTTGGTTTCGCGGCAGGTGCGGAGAGCGACCTTATCGCTTTCCTTGCCGCGCGCTATTTCGGGATGGCGCATTTCGGCCGGATTTACGGTATGCTCTACATGCCGTTCGGGCTGATGTCGGCCATCTCGCCAGTCATTTACGGGACGGTGCGCGTCAAGACCGGAAGCTATGACGGCATGTTGATGGCAGCGGCGGCGATGTTCGTGATCGGCGGAGCGATGTTGTTGCTGCTCGGACGTTATCCGGACGAAAGGCCAAGTGATGGAGGGCTGCATGGCGACCCAGTTCCAGCATAACGATCCGCTGGCAGGGATCGCTTCCGAGGCGCTGATTACCGATCCGGCAGAATGCGCCTTTTATGCGCAGGATGTGTTCAGCCAAGGGCCAGCGCCGCTTGCCGTGTTCCGCCCAGGCTCGACCAAGGAACTGAGCAGCGGCATCGCGCAAGCGACATCCGCCGGTATCGCCATCATCCCGCGCGGCGGAGGAATGAGCTATACCAAAGGCTATGTCGCCCCCGAAGCAGGCGCGCTCATCGTCGATATGGGCAGGATGCAGCGCATTCTGGAAATCAACGAGGCCGACATGACGGTGACCGTTGAGGCGGGCTGCACATGGCATGCCTTGTACGAGGCGCTGCATCCCAAGGGTCTGCGCACGCCCTTATGGGGCACGCTATCTGGCCTTTATGCCAGCGTCGGCGGCGGGATGAGCCAGAACGGTCTGTTCTGGGGCGGGCGTAACGGAACGATTGCGCCGAACATCATCTGCGCCGAGGTCGTCCTCGCCGATGGCAGTATCGTCAAAACCGGCAGCGATTTCATCCGCCCTTTCGGCCCCGACCTGACCGGCCTGTTCGGCGCCGATGCTGGCGCGTTCGGAGTGAAGGCAACGATCACTTTGCCGCTAGCGCATGACGGCGAAGCCTTCGCCTATGGCAGTTTTGCGTTCGACGAACCCGTCCAATATTGCGCAGCGATGAGCGAGATCGGAAGGCGCGGGCTGGCGAGCGAAGCTTTCGGTTTCGATCCGTTCCTGCAAGCGCAACGGATGAAGCGCGACAGCCTCGTTTCAGACGCGAAGTCGCTGCTCTCCATGGTCAAATCGCAAGGCGGTTTCTGGAAGGGCCTGAAGGAAGGCGCGAAGGTTGTCGCCGCCGGACGGTCGTTCCTCGACGATTGCAAATTCTCGATCCACCTGATCTGCGAAGGCCGCAGCCAGACCGCGGTCGACACCGATATGCAAGCGGTCGAGGCCATCGTCGCCGCAAATGGCGGTCGCATCGTCGAAAACACCATCCCCAAAATCCTGCGCGCCAACCCCTTCCCGCCGCCCAATTCGATGGCGGGGCCAGAGGGCGAACGCTGGGCACCGATCCACGGTATTGTCCGCCATTCGAAGGCGCTCGAAACTATCGAAGCTTTGACGGCGCTGTTCGAAGCGAACGGTGCGGAGATGGACCAGCTGGGCGTCGGCGCGGGCTATATGTTCCTGACCGTGGGCACCACAGGCTTCCTGATCGAACCTTGCTTTTACTGGCCCGACGAGCAGTGGGCAATCCACAAGCGCTTCATCGACGACGCGCACTTCGCCAAGCTGCCGGTATTACCGCGCAACGACGAGGCGCGGGCGCTCGTCGAAAAGCTGCGCGAGGGCGTTATCGAGGTCATGGGCCGCATGGGCGGCATCCACTTCCAGATCGGCCGCACCTATCCGCTCAAAGAACGTAGCGACCCGCGCGGCTGGGAAATCCTGGAAACAGTCAAAGCGAATGTCGATCCCAAAGGGTTGATGAATCCCGGTGCGTTGGGTTTATGACGGTTAATTTCTCTGCGTCTCCGCGCCTCCGCGTGAACCGTTCACCCTTTTTTGATTCACGCGGAGACGCGAAGACGCGGAGAATTGGCGCTTGGAGAAACTGCCATGCTGATAGATCGCAGACAGACGCTTGCGGTAATGATGGTTGCGGCTTCGCCGCTATCGGCTACGGATTCATCCATGGCTGACGCAAAAACCTACGCTGCCGTTGCGCTCCAATTTGCCGCGCGGTCAGTCGAGCGTGCGCCTGACAAGGCGGCTGCGCGAAAGCAGATGCTGGAGACCATTGCCGCGATCGGCCCAAAGATGCGTTCGGCCAATGTCTTCATCCAGCAATATGGCGGAGCGCCGGTCAAGCTTGCGGTGCTGCCGGAATATTTCCTCACCAGTTACCCGGGCCGCATCTCGATCCCCGATTTCGCCGACAAGGCAGCGCTCGAGGTCGATGGTGCCGAATATCAGGCACTCGGCAAGATCGCGCAGGAGCAAAAGCTGTTCCTTGCGGGCAATGCATACGAGGCGGACAAAAACTTCCCCGGCCTCTATTTCCAGGCGAGCTTTGTCATCGCGCCCAATGGCAATGTCGTGCTGCGCTATCGTCGGCTGAACTCGATGTATGCAGTCACCCCGCACGATGTCTGGTCGAAATATCTCGATATTTACGGCCTTGACGGTGTTTTTCCGGTGGCAAAGACCGAAATAGGCAATCTCGCGGCCATCGCGTCTGAAGAAATCCTCTATCCCGAAATCGCTCGCGCCCATGCGCTGCGCGGGGCGGAGATTTTTGTGCACAGCTCGTCCGAAATCGGCTCACCTATGGCAACTCCCAAGATGATTGCCAAACGCGCGCGGGCGTTCGAGAATATCGCTTACGTCATCTCGGCGAACACCGCCGGCATTACCGACACCGCGCTGCCCGAGGCGTCCGCCGACGGCAATTCGATGGTGGTCGACTGGAAAGGCAATATCCTCGCGCAATCGAACAGCGGCGAGACCTTTACAGCGTTCGCCGACATCGACCTCGCCGCCCTGCGCGCCGCGCGGCGCAAGCCGGGCATGACCAACACCTTGTCGCGGCAACGCAACGCATTGTTCGCCGCAGCCTATGCCGATGACAGCCACCAGCGCGCCAACAGCCTGATCGAAAAGGGTGTTGTGAAAACGCCTGATCGTGACCATTTCCAGAGGGTAAGCGAAGAAACGATTGCCCGTTTGGCGAAAGACGGATTGATATGAGCAAGCCCGAAATCCCCCCGCCCTATACCGCAGTCACGCGCCATGCGGTGTTCCCGACCCCTAGCCATGACGAGGCGGCGCGGTTCAATTTTCTGGCCAATTTCAACAAATATATGGCCTCTACGCTCGGGCCGGGAAACAAGCTCGCCTATGACAAACGAGTGCTGCCCGCCTTCGTCAAGGAACATGGCCGCGAGCCGAAGGACCGTTTCGAAATCCGCCATGCGATGAACAAGGACCCGTGGCACAGCTACTGGTCGGCGCTCAAGCGAAACTCGATGGAGATGCGCCAGCAGAACGGGCGCGCGATGACGTTGCGGCAGCTCGACGAACTCGACGCCAAGGCGCGGCAGTATAATGAAGGGCGCGACACGCTCCGGTTGAACCCCGATGTGCAAGTCCCGCGTTACCAAGCCGCCATCGACATCCATTGCATGCCCGGCAGCTATCATGGCGAGGAGCGCCCCGGCGATGTCTCGGCAGGCGCAAACTACGACAGCGGCATTTTCGCAACCACCGGCGGCGGCCTTGGCGCACTATCCGATGGTGGCGGACAGGCTTTGGTCGAATGGGTCAAGAAGGAACGCCCCGGCTGGACGCCCAGGCGCATCCTCGACCTCGGCTGCACCATCGGCCACAATATCGTGCCCCTCGCCTTGGCTTTTCCCGACACTGAAGTCATCGCCATCGACACCGCCGCGCCGTCGCTCCGCTATGGCCATGCGCGCGCGCAGGCGCTGGGGGCGAAGAATATCAGCTTTGTGCAGATGAATGCCGAGGATATGAGCGAATTTGCCGACGAGAGTTTCGACTGGGTGCAGACGACAATGTATTTGCACGAACTGTCAGGTTCCGCGCTACCGAAAATCATCGGCGAAGGCGTGCGCGTCCTCGCGCCCGGCGGGCTGATGCTGCACCTCGAACAACCTTCCTATTCAGACGAGATGCCGCTCTACGAGCAGTTCATTCGCGATTGGGATGCATTCAACAATAACGAGCCCTTCTGGTCCTCGATGCACTCGCTCGATTTAAAGGGCATTATGGCCGAAAAAGGCCTGCCGCGCGATTGCCAGTTCGTTACCGGCGTGACCGCAGTGGTCGACGAAAGCGTGTTCCCCAAACAGCGCCAGGGCGAAGGCGAGGATCACGGTCGTGCAGCAAGCTGGCACGCTTATGGGGCGTGGAAGCCCGCTGCATGACCGACGAAATCGACTGGATCGCGCGCGCCGGGGCCAAGGCCAAAGGCAAGCGCCCGCAATATTTCGAGGACCCTGCCATCGACCGCACGCTCTCCATCCTGATGGCGCTGGTCGGCGAAGTGTCGGTGCTGCGCGAACGGCTAGACACCGTCGAAAGGTTGCTCGACGCCAAGGGCAGCATCAGCCGCGCCGATATCGACGCTTACGAACCCGACCGCACCGCAGGCCACGAACGCGGTATGCTGACCCGCGAATATATCGCCCGCGTCATGCGCGGCGTACAGCAGGAAATGGAAGCGCTCGACGAACTGGCCGAGCCGAGCGTTGAGGAATTGAGCAAGGCCATCCGCGAAATGTGATCAGGGCTCGATTTGCTCGATACTTTTGTTGTCGAACTGCACCTTGTAGCCGTTGTCGCCGACCTTGCCCGCCATGTCGGCCCTTGGCGAAATTTCGGGATAGACAGTCACGAGATAATCACCCGCCGACGGGTTTAGCCGCAACGGTTTGATGGTCTGCTGATACACTTTTGAATTCCAGAACGCCTTTGCATTGGCAAGGCATGGGAACCGCACGATCAGCGTCGCATAGCCCTTGGCCGGTTCGCCCTCGAAGGTCGCGAGAGGCACCGGCGCATTGACATAATAGCCGCCGAGCTTTTGGTATAATTCGCTATCGGCAATTGCCTTGGCATAGACCTGCATCCGCACGCGGTCATGCGTCGGCCCCGCGACCACCATATAGACCGGTTTGTCGCAAGTCTCGACGGTGGGCGTCGCAGCCGCCGCTGCCAGAAGCAAAAGGCTCATTTCACTCTCCATTCATCGCACAAGGTCCGCTTCCAGGGGCGTCCGTCCCTGAACCATTGCCATGTCCGCGCGCGCGTCTGGTTGTCCGGCGCGATATTGATCATCTCGACATACCAGGCACCCGGCACATCGAGCCGGTCGAGCTTAAGCATCAAAGTGCCTTCCTCGGTCTCCCAGCCGTAACCCGAAAAACGGTCGGTATCCCAATAGAGCCGTCCGTCGCGAAAAACCCCGCCAAACTCGTACTCCGCCGTCCGTCCGTCATCCCAGCGAAGCCGGTTGTGCTGGACATAGGCGAACGGCCCATCGTCGGGAAATTCGCACCAGGTCCACATGTGGTGCTGATCGAGCAACGCACCGTCGCGGTCGATATGGCGATATATGCCTTCCCATTCGCCGTCATGGCGGATCATGTTCGGCATCGCGGCGGCGAAATCGGCTTTCATTTCACCAACTGGTTGAGTTCGATCAGCGTGCCGTCAGGATCGAAGAAATTGCACCCCCGCACATTGATCGGCGGCCCGCCGTTGCGCCCCGGATATTGCTGAGCACGCAAGGGTGCGGTCATTGTGACATTAGGAATCTTGGCCGCCATCGTGCAGGCTTCTTCGACATTCGAGGTGTCGGTGACAATGACATGACCGCCAACGGTCATACGCTTTGGGTAAGGACCCGGATCGGGCAATTTCGGATCGAGCCATTCCATCAGCCCTATCCAGCCGATAAACGGATCATTGGCATTGAGCAGCACCAGCCGGGCCTTCGCCCCCGGTTCGCCCGCGGGCAAGGCGACGCCCGACATGGTGACGACCGCGTCATAATTGATCTTCATGCCCATGACATCGCGATAGACCTGAAGGCTGTTGTCCATATTGCGCACGATCATCGTCACGCGGCGAACGTCGGTCGGCAGGCGCTCGGCCGGCTTTTCGACCCCCGGCGAGGTTTTCGCCGGCGGCGGTGTTTCGCCGTTGGCGGCGCAGGCGGCAAGCGCCAGTCCGGCGATTGCGGTCAGATATTTCATCTCTTCTCTCCTTCGGAATAAGCGGCAAGCGGAAGCGCGGTGCCCGATTGGCGGATCAGCGCCTGCTTGCGAAAAAAGCGCAACAGGCCGCTATCGCCCATGCGGCTGGGGCCGAGACCGGACAGGCCGAAACTCGACTTCTCCGCCTCCCAGACCATCGACGTCAGCGAACCGTCGTTGATAGAGACAGCGCCGACATTGAGCCGCGCGCCAACGGCTTCGGCTTCGTCAGCGGTACCGGCAATGACCGCGCCCGACAGACCGTAAATGCCGGAATTGGCCATCGCGATGCCTTCCTCAATGCCATCGAAGACAGTGACCGGGATGACTGGCCCGAAGGTTTCCTCGGTCATCACCTTCATCTCGGGCGCGACATCGGCGAGCACCGTCGGGCGCAAATACAAGCCGCCACCTAGATTTTCGACTTTGCCACCGGCCAGCAACCGCGCACCTTTTGCCAGTGCATCGTCGATCTGCTCCTGCACAATGGCCGCCTGCTTTTCAAAGATAAACGGTCCGATATCGCCTGCGTTAATGTCCGGATAGTTGAGGCGCACCGCATTCGCTTTTTCGGCGAGCGCCGCAAAAAAAGGTTCGGCGATGTCGCGCGCGACATAGACTCGCTCAATCGACTGGCATGCCTGACCGCTGTTCACCACCGAAGCGCGCAAGGCGGTTTCCGCGGCGCTGACGGGATCGGCGCTGGCAAGGATGAGCATCGGGTCTTTGCCGCCCAGCTCGAGGCTTGCGGGGATAAATGCTTCGGCCGCCACCGCACCAACTTTGCGACCCGTTGGGACGGAGCCAGTAAATGCAACATAATCGATCAAGGGCACCAATGCTGCTCCGGTCGCGCCGTCACCCTCAATCAACCTCAGCGGGATTTCGGGCACCTCGGCCACCCCCGCCATCAGCGGCCCGATGAAACGCGGCGTAACTTCGGACGGCTTCACGATCACCGCGCAACCCGCCATCAGCGCAGGGATGGCATCGATCAGCGCGAGCGTGAGCGGGAAGTTCCAAGGACTGATCACGCCGACTAGGGGATAAGGCACCAGCCGCGTCGAAGTACTGATTCCTGGGATGCTGGTCGCGCGACTGGCGACGGTTGCGGCTGCGATGATGGTTTCCGCCGAACCCGCCCAACGCTCGATAAGCTTGATCGCTCCTTCAACCTCGATCCGCGATATTTTGGCGCGACCGGTATCGATTGTCAGCGCCGCCGTAATTGCATCGGCTTGGCGCTCCACCGCCGCTGCCAGCTTCCGCAGGCAATCGGCACGCTCCCCGACCGGACGCGCAGCCCAGTTCGACTGCGCGCTGCGCAAATTCTCTGCAACCGCACCAAGTGGCTCAACCGAAAGCGGCGCGATCTCGTAGTCAGCCTCACCTGTGCGGGGGTTTCGGACCTTCATTGCTGCGCTTCCCACGCATCTACAATCTCACTTCCCGTCGCAGTCCACGCTTGTGGCCGAGCAGAGAGGTCGCAAAGCAAATCCTCCAGCGCCGAGATACGATAAGGCAAACCCATGATGTAAGGCGTCAGGTGTAACGGCAGCACCCGTCCCGCGCCCTCCCCAGCCAGCCAGTCGAAGGCATCGCGCATCGATTGCGCATAGCTGTCCGCCGATTGCTGCTGCACGGTGATGATCTGCCGATCCGACAGTTCATGGTTCAGCGGCAGGTTAATCAGGCCGTTGTTAAAGCGATAGGGCAACTCGTCATTCACCCAGTCGCAGCAGTAGCGGACGCCCGCTTCGTCAAGCAGATCGGGCGTATCCCAGCTTTGCGACCGGGCGATAGACAGCCATCCTTGCGGACGTGTTCCGGTGGCATTTTCCAGCGTATCGAGCGATCGTGCAATCAGCGCGCGCTCCTCATCGACTGGCAGGCCAGTAGCTATCGTGCCGTTCATATCGGTCGAATGCGCGATAATCTCATGCCCCGCCGCTACGATGTCGGTGACCAGTTCAGGGTAGCGTTCGGCAATCGCGCCATTGGTGGCAAAGCTTGCTTTCATGCCCGCCTTGGCAAAGGCGTCGAGCAATCGGTATACGCCAACCCGGTTCCCATAATCGCGCGCAGTATAATGACGATAATCGGGATAGGCGGTCTGCATATGTCCCGGTGCACGGAAGGGCGTGTCGCTGGGGGTGATCGGGAACCATTCGAGGCTGACGCACGCCCATAGCGCTACCGATTTGCCGCCGGGCCATGTGACGGGTGTGCGATCGTGGATAGCAGACCATTCGTAAAGGTCATGGTCGTAACCGTGACGGCGTTTGGGATATTCGAGATAGCCAGGATCAAGACTCATTGCTGCGCCCTCCACGCATCGACAATATCCCCCGCCCGGCTAAGCCAGGCCCGACCATCTGCGGCGATATGGCGCAATGCGTCTTCGAACGGCCCGATCCGGTGCGGCTGGCCGATCAGATAGGCGTGGAGCGGAATACACATCACCGTCCCGCCTTCATCCGCCAGCCGCTCATATTGCCGCACCAGCGTGTCGGCATATTCGCGCGGGCTCATATTGTAGACGAAGAAGCCGTAATGGTCGTTGACCTCGAGGCTGTAGGGAATCGAGACCAGATTGCCGGTTTTCGTCTTGACTGGCTGCACTTGGTCGTCATGGTAAAGGTCGCAAGTATAATCGAGGCCATATTCGGCAATCAGGTCAAGCGTGCGCGGCGTGTGCGTGAGCGCGGGCGCGAGCCAGCCGCGGATCGTCTGCCCGGTCGCTTCACGCACGGTCGCAATCGAATCCTTGATGATCGCACGCTCCTGTTCCTCCGACATATCATAGGCATAGCGTGTGTTGTAGATGCCGTGGCTGAAGAACTCCCAGCCCCGTGCGACACCGTCTGCGACGACCTCGGGATGATGCTGGCACAAGGCCACCGACAGCGACACCGATCCGGGGAAGCCGTGTTTCGACATCACATCCGCCATCCGCCAGTGCGACACGCGATTGCTATGGTCGCGGTGCGCATAGCCGAGAACATCGGGATGCGGCTTGGCCCAGGCCTTGCGCTTGGGATGCGCAGGCGGGTCGATCTCATAATATTCGAGGTTGGGCGCAACCCAGACAGCGCAACTCTTGCCACCCGGCCAGACAATTTTCTTGCGGCCCTTGTAGGGCGCGTAATCGTAAAGCTGCGGGTCCGCCTCTCCTTCTCGCACTAGCGTGCCTCCAGCCAGTCGATCACCACCTGTACCGGTTCGACATCGGCATATTTGAGCTGAAGGTCGGTCAGGTTGGCGAAATGATAGCTTTCATGTTTGTCGGCACAGGTTTCGATGGGGACGATCGTGCGATAGCCATGCGACAGCGCATCCACCGCCGTTGCCCGCACACAGCCCGATGTGCTGCCGCCCGTAACAACCACCGTGTCAACTTTATGCCACGTCAGATAACTGGCTAGCGGCGTTTCGAAAAACGCGCTTGGCATTCGCTTGGTAAACTGCATGTCGTCGGCAACGATTTCGCAACGCGGGTCGAATTGATGCCGCTCCGAACCATATTTGATATTCTGCAGCGAATCCGCGGTGTTTGTCCGGGTGCCCCAGACCCCGGCATCACTAGCATCGTTTTTATATCCTACGCGCGACCAGATAACCGGCATTCCTTTTTCGCGCGCCAGCCGTGAAATGATGTTGGCATATTCAATCTGCCGGGGGTCGGTTTCGTAAGAAGTCTTGAACGCCTCAAGATCGGTGTATGCCCGCTGGAAATCGACATTGACGATAGCCAATTTCTCTCCGAATCCAAACTTGTTACGTGCCGGATTGGCCATGACTTCTTCGAAGATCTGCCGCGCGGTCCGGCCGTCGCTCACCATCTTCGTCCCCGCCAGCGTCATAATTTTACCTCCTAGACTTGCATCCTTATTGTCCACAGGATAATGGCTTGTCGAGAGAAAATTTGTCCGGACAACTTTTGGAGCATTGCGGCACTTGCCACGGATAACGCGCCACTATCTGACAATCAATGGACGCACCGTCCATTACCGGCGCTGTGGCAGCGGCCCGGCGTTGCTGATGGTGCACCAAAGCCCTCGCTCTTCCGCAGAATATAAAGCTTTGATGCAGTTATGGGGCGCATATTTCACTTGCATCGCTCCTGACACACCGGGTTTCGGACAATCCGACCCACTCGCTCAAGCCGATCCCGACATAGACGATTATGCCGACGCAATTGTCGAATTCGGTCGCGCGTTGGGATTGAAAAAAACGGCAGCCTACGGCTTCCATTCAGGCGGCATCATCCTGGTGACGGCGCTCAAGCGGCATCCGGAATTCTTCCACGGCCTCGCGGTTGGCGGCTATGCGATCTGGACGCCGCAGGAAATGGCCATCTTCGGCGAGGCTTATCTGCCACCGTTTCTGCCCTCGGCTTATGGAGAGCATCTGACCTGGCTTTGGAACCGCATTCTCGAACAAAGCTGGTTCTTCCCCTGGTTCGACGTGCGCGACGAAACACGGCTGCCGATGGCGCATGACGACTCGGCGAAGGTGCATGCGGTCGTCATGGAAATGCTCGATGCGGGCAATGCTTACCGGTTCGGCTATGGCGCAGTACTGCGCGCCCCGCGTGATATTCCGCAGCCCGACGCTGTGACGCCTCCAGTGCTCATCACCGCTTATGACGGCGACCCGCTGCAGGCACATATCGACCGGCTCGGCGAGATGCCAGCTAGGTGGGAAGCGCGCAAACTGACAACGCCGAAGGAACATCAGGACGCCAGCCTCGCCTTTTTGCAAGACCTCCCGCAGGCCGAATGCTCGCTGTTAAAAGAAGATCTGGATCGCGGCTTTATCGCCGTGACGACACCGAAGTTCGACGGCCTGCTGCACTGGCAGGGCCAGCGCGGAGCGAGCGAGCTGGTCCTTCACGCCCCGGGGCAGGAACTGTCGGGCAAAACCGGTGTAATGGCAATCGACCTGCCCGGGCACGGGCTTTCGAGTGGCTGGCAGAGCGAGATCCCGACCTCATGGCCGTCATGGCAAGCCGTAGTCGATGAGGCAGCAAAGATATTTGGTACAACATCTACCAGCTATCCGAAAGCGGAGGCCGGCGATCCCCAGCAGCTGTTCCCCGACCTTGGCCCAGACCGTTTCGGTTCCTATCTGAACACTGGATGGAGCATTATCCGCGCACGCCGCTTCTTCGCGCCGTGGTATGAGGCCAGCGCGGCAAACGCGATTCCATTCGACGAGGCCAGCCTCGATCCGGCGGCCCTCGCCAAAGACCACCGCGCACTTATCCGCGCCACCGCCGCGCGCGCTTATCATCTTGCATTGCACCAAAGGGAAGGAAGCTGACATGGGAATAAGGGAAGACATGCCGCTGCTGGCACGACACGAAGGCGTCTGGGACGGCGTCTACAGCTATTTCAATGACAAGGACGAGATGATCGACCAGCACAAGTCGCGCCTGTTCTGCCGCTTTCCGGATGATGGTTCATATCCCTATCATCAGACCAACCATTATACCTGGGACGATGGTCGAACCGACATACGCGAGTTTCCCGCCGAATATCGTGACAAGCGGGTGTGGTGGGATAATGAACTCATCAAGGGCTGGGCCGCCGAAGTGGGCCTCGACGAATATAACCGCACCGTGATGCTTTACTGGCAACGGCAGGGCGATCCGTCGCTGTATTTGTACGAGATGATCCAGCTTTCCGACGACGGGCAAAGCCGCTGCCGCACCTGGCACTGGATACGCGACGGCAAGCTCGAAACGCGCACTGCTATACAGGAAAAGCTCGTTACGAAGGACTGGCGGAGCTTGGAGGTATGAATATCCTCCCCAAACTTGTTTGGGGAGGGGGACCGTCCGCAGGACGGTGGAGGGGTATTGCGACCATTGAATACCCCTCCACCACCCTTTGGGTGGTCCCCCTCCCCAAGCAAAGCTTGGGGAGGATTTAGATGCAAACTCTGTTCGAAAAAATCTGGGACGCCCATGTCGTTACCGATCTGGGTGGCGGAGCCGCGTTGCTCGCCATCGACCGCATTTTCCTGCATGAGCGCACCGGCGCAGCGGCGCTGAAATCGATGGCAGAAGCGGGACGCACAGTGGTCGATCCGGCCCGCGTCTTTGCGGTCATGGATCATATCGTTGACACCCGCCCGGGGCGTGGAGACGATACCTTGATGCAGGGTGGCGATGCCTTCATCACCGAAACCCGTGCTTCCTGCCATGCGGCTGGCATTACCCTGTTCGATGTCAACGACCCCGACCAGGGCATCACGCACGTAATCTCGCCCGAACTCGGCATCGTCCTTCCGGGCTGTACGCTGATTGCGCCCGACAGCCACACCTGCACGCAAGGCGCATTCGGCGCTTTGGCTTGGGGCATCGGCAGCAGTGAGGCGGAACATGCCATGGCAACGGGCACTTTGCGTGTCGCCAAACCGAAAACGATTCGCGTCACATATGAAGGCACGCTTCGCCCCGACGTAACCGCGAAGGACATGATCCTGCGGCTCATCGCCGATCACGGCGCTGGCGGCGGCAAGGGGCATGTCGTCGAGTTTGCAGGCAATGCCGTCCGTAGCCTCGACATGGAGGCGCGGATGACACTGTGCAACATGGCGACAGAATTCGCCGCGATGTCAGGAATTATTGCGCCCGATGAGACGACATTCGCCTATCTTAAGGGCCGTCGATATGCACCCGACCCGCAACCCGACTGGTCCAGGCTCGTCACCGACGAACGCGCACCATTCGACCGCGAAATCATCATCGACGCGGCGAGCATCGAACCAATGGTCAGTTGGGGCACCTCGCCCGAACATGCGATTGCCCTGTCAGGAGCGGTACCGGTCGATGCCGACGATAAGCCTCTGGCCTATATGGGTCTCGAACGCGGCCAGTCGCTTTCAGGCCTGCCAGTAGATGTTGCCTTCATCGGCAGTTGCACCAACGCCCGCCTCTCCGACCTTCGCCGCGCCGCTGCCATCATCAAGGGCAAGCGCAAGGCCGACGGCCTGCTCGCTCTCGTGGTACCCGGCTCGTCGGCGGTTAAACGCGCTGCGGAAGCAGAAGGATTGGACCGCATCTTTACCGAAGCCGGTTTCGAATGGCGCGAAAGCGGCTGTTCGCTCTGTTTCTATGCCGGCGGCGAGAGCTTCCCGCCCGGAAGCCGAGTCATCTCCTCGACCAACCGCAATTTCGAAGGGCGACAGGGCCCCGGCATCCGCACCCATATTGCCAGCCCCGAAATCGTGGCGGCCAGCGCCATCGCGGGCAGGATAACCGCGCCATGACGCCGTTCACCACCCTCACCTCGATCGTCGCACCGCTGATCCGGGACAATGTAGATACGGACACTATTATCCCCTCGCGTGAGATGAAATCGACAGGCAAGACCGGCCTTGCCGATGGCCTGTTTGCGCCGTGGCGTTACCATGACGCGAAAACACGAACCGAAAACCCGGATTTCGTTCTCAATCAGCCCGAGTATCGGACTGCCCAAATCTTGGCCAGCGGGGCCAATTTCGGCTGTGGGTCGAGCCGCGAGCATGCCGTATGGGCGCTCGCCGAATATGGCATCAGATGCGTGATCGCAGAGAGTTTCGCGCCAATTTTCTATAATAACTGCGTCCGTAACGGCCTGCTGCCCGTCACACTGTCGCGCGAACTCGTCGCGAAGCTGACAGGCACAACTGCCACCGTCGATCTTGCCGCACAGAAGGTAAACGGCCATCATTTCGATATCGAAGTAGAGGCGAAAACGATGCTGTATGAAGGCCTCGATGCCATCGACCTGACACTGAAACATCGTGACGCCATCTCGGCGTGGCAACGAGTAGACCGCGCAAAACGTCCTTGGATTTACCTTGATCCTCCCCAATCTTTGATTGGGGAGGGGGACCATCCGGAGGATGGTGGAGGGGTATCCCCACCGTTACCGAAGACCAACACAACTGTCATGCGTGCTAGGGAATTGCGCCGCGCAATGACCTTGCCCGAAAACATGCTTTGGCACGAACTCAGAAAGCGCCCAGCCGGACTAAAATTCCGTCGGCAACATCCGGCACATCCTTACATCCTCGATTTTTACTGCCCCAAAGCCAGGCTTTGCATCGAGGTTGATGGAGAGGTGCACTCGCGAGGAGATAATCCGGAGCGTGACGGTGCAAGGGACGCATTTCTGTTTAGAAATGATGTAAAGACAATCCGGATACCTGCAAATTTAGTGCTGAAAGACATGGAATCAGTGACTCAACATATTGTTGCTGCCGCACGGGCAAGGATACCCCTCCACCATCCTGCGGATGGTCCCCCTCCCCAATCAGAGATTGGAGAGGATTTATGATCCTTGTCAGCGAAGTCGGCACCCGTGACGGGCTTCAGAGTATCCAGAGCATCATGCCACTGGAGGCCAAGAAAGCCTGGATCAAGGCCGAGGCCGAGGCCGGCGTTCGCGAGATCGAGGTGGGTAGCTTTGTACCGCCGACCTTGCTTCCCCAACTCGCCGACACCGCAGAGGTTGTCGCATTCGCCAAGACCATCCCTGGCCTGAACGTCGTGGCGCTGGTCCCCAACGCAAAGGGTGCCGCCCGCGCGGTCGAGGCGGGGGTGCATGGCATGTCGATCCCCTTCTCCATGTCCGAAACGCATTCGATCAAGAATGTCCGCAAGGATCATCCCGCGATGATCGCGGAGATTCGCGCCATCGCCGACATGGCGGAAGCGGCGGGCATCCATTTCGCAGTGGGGCTTTCGACCGCTTTCGGCTGCACGATCGAGGGCCATGTGCCCGAGGATCAGGTCGTTCGCCTCGCCGAGGCTGCGGTCGAGGCGGGCGCGAAGGAGTTGAGCCTGTCCGACACGACCGGTTACGCCGACCCCGCGCAGGTCAAACGCCTGACGCGCAAAGTGCAGGCAGCGGTCGGCAGGGAATATATGACCACGCTCCACCTCCACAACACACGCGGCCTTGGCTTGGCCAATGTGCTTGCAGGGCTGGAGGAAGGCATCACCACTTTCGACGCCTCTTTGGGCGGTCTCGGCGGCTGTCCATTTGCACCGGGGGCTTCGGGCAATATCGTGACTGAGGATCTGGTATTCATGTTGCAGGCGATGGGGCTGGAGACGGGCATCGACCTCGAAAAACTGTTCAAGGTGCGTGAAATTGTCGCAGCGGCGCTGCCCGAAGAAGAACTTTACGGCTTCACCCCGGATGCAGGGTTGCCGCTCGATTTCGCACACAGGACAGCGGCATGAGACAATTTGATCTCCGCGTCTCCGCGTCTTCGCGTGAACAAAAAATTTTCAGGTTCACGCGGAGACGCGGAGACGCGGAGAGAGGATTTGGCAAATGACATCGCCAGCACCACTCTCCGGCATCCGCGTCGTTGAGTTCACCCATATGATCATGGGCCCCTCGGTTGGGGCGATCCTTGCTGCACTTGGGGCCGAGGTAATCCATGTCGAACCTATCGGCGGCGACCGAACACGTACTTTGCTTGGCTCTGGCGCGGGCTATTTTCCGACTTTCAACCGGGGCAAATCGAGCATCTGCCTCGATCTCAAATCCGCCGATGGCATTGCGGTTGCCAAGAAGCTGATCGATAGCGCCGATGTCCTCGTCGAGAATTACCGCCCCGGCGCGATGGACCGGTTGGGTCTCGATTATGACAGCCTTGCCGCCACTAACCCGCGCCTCATCTACTGCTCGGCCAAAGGCTTTCTCAAAGGTCCGTATAAGGAGCGCACCGCATTGGACGAGGTGGCACAGATGATGGGCGGACTTGCCTATATGACCGGGCCGCCCGGACGACCATTGCGCGCCGGATCGAGCGTGGTCGACATTACCGGCGGCATGTTTGGGGTCATCGCGGTGCAGGCCGCGCTCGAAGAGCGCCACCGCACCGGCAAGGGACAGAAGGTGCAGTCTGCGCTGTTCGAAACCACCGTCTACCTGATCGCGCAGCACATGGCGCAGATGGCAGTCACCGGTCAGGCCGCCGCGCCCATGCCCGCGCGCATCTCCGCATGGGCGGTCTATGATGTGTTCGAGACGAAGGACGATCCGGTATTCATCGGTGTTGTTACCGACAGCCTGTGGGAGAAATTCTGCGCCTTGTTCGGCCTCGACGAACTATGGGCCGATGAGGCACTGCGCGCCAACAATGTCCGTGTTCAGGCGCGCGACCGGATCATGCCGGTGATCCGCGAAATGGTGAAAGGCTATACCAGCGCGGAAATCATCGCGAAGCTGGAAGGCACCGGCTTGCCCTTCGCGCCCATCGCAAGGCCCGAGGATATGTTCGACGACCCGCACCTCAACGCCAGCGGCGGGCTGGAGCCGGTGTTCCTGCCCGACGGCACAGAGACGAAACTGCCATTGCTGCCAATCGAAATGGGCGGGCGGCGGCTCGGCAACTCGCCTCAAATCCCGCCGGTCGGGGCAGACACGGATTCACTGCTTGTGGGGCTTGGCTACGATGCCGAGCAAATCGGCGAGCTGAGAAAAAGCGGCGCAGTCGAATAACAACATATCGTCATCCCGAACTCGTTTCGGGATAACGCGCCACCATCACCTCGTTATCCTGAAACGAGTTCAGGATGACGATATTAGTGTTAGGTGAAGTGCAGCCGCCGGTACTTGCCGCGGAAATAGAGCAACGGGTCGCGGCGCGGTTCGAAGCTGGCTTTCTCGACCTTCCCGACCAGCAGGAAATGGTCGCCCGCCTCGTGCAGCGCATGGCGCTTGCATTCGAAGATGCCGAGCGAGCTCGGCAATATCGGCGCACCATATTCGCCGACTTCCCAGCGCGTTCCGGCAAAGCGGTCCTCGCCCTTCCCTGCGAACAGGTTCGACACCGGCTGCTGGCCGATCTGCAAGACGTTGACTGCGAAGCTTTCCGCCGACCGTAGCGCCTCCGCGCTCCCCGCATTGTTGGCAATGCAGACCAGCAGCAAGGGCGGGTCGAGCGACACACTGCTGAAACTGTTCGCGGTCAGCCCGATGGGTTGGCCGTCGGGCGCGTGCGCGGTGACGATGGTCACGCCGGTCGCAAAGCAGCCCATCGCGTCGCGCAATGTCCGGGCGTCCGAGCCAGAGCGATATTCGGGGATAAAACGCGGCTGTTTGCGTTCGAGGAAATCGATCAACAGGCCATTGAAAGCTTCGGTGCGTTCGGCAACCACAAGCAGTCCGCTGCCTTTTACCTCAATGGCTTCGACATTCGGAAATGCAGACGCAAAATTCGAAGCTTGATCGTTGGCGAGATTGCCAAGCGCCCCACGCACGACAAGCACCGGAATAGCGATCTGCGGTGCGGCCGTTTCGAGGCGCGTATCGACGCCGTCTGTGTCGAAGCCATCGAACAGCTTGCCGTCATAATCGGGCTTGGCAAGCCCCTGGCCGAGCGACGCCGATAGTGCTTCCGCCGAAGCCCTCACCGCCTGCGCATCGGCATGTGCCGGTGGGTCCACCAGGATCAGGCCGGACGCCAGAGTCGCGGCATCCTCTGCCAGCGCAGCCGTCGCGATCCAGCCGCTGTGGGTCGCCGCGACCACCACCGGCCGCGTCCGCATTTGCCCCAGTACCGCGCGCAGATCCTCGACATAGGCATCGAAACCGTAGCGGCCATCGGCAGGCCAGTCGCTGCCGCCATGTCCGCGCAAGTCGACATTGATGACATGCCGTCCGGCCTGTTCGAGCCCGACTGCGACATCTTCCCACACTTTGCGCGTCTGCCCGAAACCGTGGAGCAGGATGATCGACGGATCGTCAGCAGAGCCGATATCGTCCGATTCCAGCCGGACGCCCGCAAAGCCCTTGAATTCGCGTACATATCTCATCGCTATACGCCTTCAGCCATAATTCTGTCCAACGGTGTCATATTTGCCGCATCCGCCGGAGCTGTCAATCCTCAAGAGGCACGGTCCATCGAAATGACCGCCATCGTAATCCGCGAAATGCATACCAGTTTGCCCGCCTCGTCCTCGATGCGGATAGACCAGATCTGCGTTGTCCGCCCGATCGATTCCGACGTGGCGGTGGCATAAACAAAGCCGTCCATCACCGGACGAACATGATTGGCGTTGATCTCCATACCAACGGTGGCGAATTTGCTATGATCGATGGTCATCGCCGCCGCGACCGACCCGACAGTTTCGGCCAAAGCCACCGACGCGCCGCCATGCAGGCGGCCATAAGGCTGCTTGCTGCGCTCGGTCACTGGCATCCGCGCCTTCAGCCAGTTATCGCCATATTCGGTGAATTCGATGCCCAGATTTCCCGGCATGCAATTGCTGCCATTGGCGGTGATAGAGGCGAGGTCGATTGTTTCGTGGAACCATATGGACATGGATAAGCAATTAGCTGGCGGGCAGCCGATTGCAACATGGGAATCCCATGAACCACCTCGTCATCCCTGCGAAAGCAGGGATCTCGGGCCGCAGTGCGCCGCCGCTTGAGATGCCAGCTTTCGCTGGCATGACGGTGTGTGTTCGTTTGCTATTCGCTGACGAGGCCGAGTGCGACCACGATATCGGCCCAGCTTACGAGCTTGAAATTCTGCGTTTCAGGCGAGTTGTCGCCGTCCTGCACCACGAACAAGCCGCCCGGAAAATTCGGCCCGAAATCGCCCAGCATCAGTTCGATGCCGTCGGTTTCCTGCACGCTGTCGACAACACCCGCACCGATGCGGAAACGTCCGACATAGCTGGCTTCGGGCAATTTATAGACAGCATAGGCATTGTCGCCCTGGCTCGACACGATGACATAGCCGCCGTCGGCACCCATTGGCGCGAGCGCCACGCCCTCGGCATCCATCACGATCTCATTGCCGTCGGCCTTCGCCAAAGCAGTCGCGGTCACTGGCCCGTCGGCCGCAGCGTCGAATTTCCACAGGCCGACGTCTTCCTCGGCGACGTAGAGAACGCCGGTGCGATCATCGACGACACAGCCTTCGGATTGTGTGCCGAGCTTCATGCTGCGCACGACCTTGCCGGTGGGCACCGCGCCGCTGGTGTCGATAGCGACCTGGTCGATGCGCCCGTCCTTCATCACCACAAAGCCGAACAAGGCCTTGTCCGAGGTTCGCTGCCACAGGCACATACCATAGGCTTCGCCCGGTCCAACCGGGATCGCGCCCAGCGGCACCAGCTTTTTCGCCACGGTATCGAGCCGAAACATTGCCATTTTTGCGTTGAGCAAATCCTGCCGGTCGCTCGCCGCAACAATGACGCCGGTGCTTCCGCCAACGTCGCGCAAATCGACATTGTTGAGGCGCGGCGACGGCGCGCTATGCACCTTGTTGCCCGTAAGGTCGTAGACATGAATCGACGATTTCTTGTCGGTCGCGACGATCAGGCTGGCAGCAGGATCAGCCGCGTTCCGCCAGATCGCCGGATCGTCCGCCGCATCGTCGAGCGTGCCGACGGGTGTCGTTTCGACCTTTGCAGTGACGCTGGCGGTGGGCAGCGGACTAGGCGCCGGACCCGGCGTGGCACAGCCAGCCGCGAGGAGCGGCAAGAGCAGTAAAGAGCTACGCATCAGAATGCATACCGGGCCATGATCTGGAATACCGGCCCGGCCTTCTCGCTTTCAAGCTCGAACTCGTCGAAGCTACGGTCGAGCTGGTCGTCGATCGTGGTGAACTTGTTAAACACTTCGTTTTTCCGCCCGTTCAACAGGTTCGATCCGACCGCCCGGATCGTCAGCTTGTTGCCAAAACGCTTTTCGATAAACACTTCCAGATCGGCCCCGTAAGTCGTAGTGATTTCCTCGCCGACAATCCGGTCGAAGGCACCGCCCTGTTTACGGTAGGTCGCGCCAAAGGCAACGCCCGCCGGGGGAATGTCCTGGATGAAGCCGACATTATAGACATATTTCGACTGGCCGTTGAAGCGGCGCTTGCCGGAAAAATCGGTGATCTCGCTGTCGAGCAGCGACACATTGCCGAAAACGCCGGTGTCCGGAAGCCCGAGGAAGCCAAGATCCGTCGAAACGTCGAATTCGATACCATAGACCTCGCCATCGCCCGTATTCTGAGGCTGCAGCACAAAAGTGCCCGCGCCTTCCGAGCCGACTACCCCGGTGTTGGCGAGTTCGATCAGGTTCTTCACCTTGCGATAGAACAGGTTCACCCCGACCACGCCGGTGCGGCCCAAACGCTGTTCGTAGCCGAGATCGCCACCCCATGACGTTTCGGGACGAAGCCGTGGGTTACCTAATAGGTCGTTGTCGCCAAGCTCTGCTTCAAGCAAAGCGGGTGACAGGAAATCGAGCCGGGGACGACGGTTGGTGCGCGCCGCCGAAGCGGTGATGCGGCCGCCGGTGCCGACCTCGATCTTCACCGATGCCGAAGGCAACAGGAAGGAATAGTCATTTTCCTGCACCGCGATCGCAGGCGCGACGGTCAGGTCGTTCACGGTGAAATCGGTGGTTTCGTAACGCACACCCGCAAGGAACGAAATGCTACCCGACTTGCCCTCGATCTCGGCAAACACATCGCGGCGGTCTTCCTCGATCCGGTTCAGGCTTCCCGGCGTAAAGGCCGGCGCGCCGAATGTCCGCACGAATTCCTCGGGATTGCGAGCAAACTGGTTGTAGTTACGCGCTGCAGCGGTGAGGTTGTACCGGTCGCGGATCGTGGCGATATCGGTATCGCGATCCTTGTTCTGTGCGAAGCCGCCGATGACGAGCGTGATAGCTTCGCCGAGCGGAAATTCATGTTCCAGCCCAAGTGACAATTCCTTGTCTACGATATCGGTCAACGTCAGGTCGCCGGTAAAGCGTGGCAGGGTCCGGTCGAAATCGACTTCGAATTCGGTTTCGTTCTGCTCATCGGCAAAGCGCGAATAACCCGCCTTGATCGTCGTTTTACCCGCAGACCATTCATGGTCGAGCTTGCCTGCCAGACTGTAGCTTTCCTGCGCGATGGTGTTGAGATTGGCATTATCGGTCAAAAGGTTTCCAGCGACCGGCGTTGTTCGCACCGGGCCGGTCATGGCTGTCGGACTGTTATACTCGAACGACCGTTCGTCTTCGGTCCGTTCGGTGCGGACAAAATAGCCGCTCAGTTCGAAATCGGTGGTTTCGCCGTCGATGTCATAAGTCGCGTTGAGCGCATAATCGGTGCCGTCGCGCGTGTCGGTCTGGTCTTCGCGATTGTCGAAGTCGTCGGTCGCGAAATTCGGGTTGTTCTCGGGTGAATCACCGTAGCGCAGGCTCTTCTTGATCTTGGGGTTGTAGCGCCCCTGGATATTCCCGCCGATCAGGATGCGGCCTGGCCCGAGGGCGCCGCCGTAAACGAGGCCGACGCTGGGCTTCACTTCGCTGTCGTCGAAGCGCAGCACGCCCATCCGGACATAACCACCGTCAAGCTGGTAGCCGTCGCGTAGCACGATGTTGAGCGTTCCCGCTACCGCATCGCCGGTGCGGCGTGCAGAGGACGAGCGGATGATTTCGACCTGCTTGATCAGCTCGGCGGGGATGCGGTCAAGGAAGAAGCTTCGGTCGGCGTTCGATCCCGGAACCTTTTCACCATTGATCAGGATTTGCGTATAGCCAGCCTCAAGCCCGCGCAGCCGCGCGCCGTCGCTTTCGATGACATCGGAGAGGAACGTGACCGATGGCACGCGCTTCAAGGCGTCGCCCGCAGTCAACGGCTCGAAACGCTGGAAATAATCGGCGTCGTAAACGAGGATCGGTTCGGCTTCCTCGCTGCGGTTGCGATAGGTAATCTGGCCCTGCACCACGATTTCATTCGCGGTCGATATTTCGCCTTGGCGTTCCTGATCTTCATCGGCGGGAGGCGCGGCTTGCGCCATGGCCAGTCCGGGCAGCATTGCGATCAGCGCCGCCCCTCCCAGCATCGATGCCTTGAAAAATCCCGCCGAACGGTGCGTATATATAGCCATGTGATTAACCCCCCAAGGTGTTTAACTTGCGCGGGCCTTAGGCAGGGGTTGTGACTCGTCGGCTTATCAACGATGACGGTATCGAGACTTAAATATTACAATTTCCGCATGCCTTTGCCGTAAAAGCGTAATGTTTTCATGGCACCGCGCAGACACCGCAGCGAAAGGACAATTTTAGTGAAGCCCGCCACCGGTTCGAGCAGCATCCGCGACGCAAAAAACCCGGCGGACAGTCGCTATTTCAACCGCGAGCTTTCCTGGCTGAAATTCAACGAGCGCGTGCTTGAAGAGGCCGCCAATCCCGCGCATCCGCTGCTCGAACGGCTTCGCTTCCTGTCGATTTCAGGTAGCAATCTCGACGAATTTTTCATGGTCCGCGTCGCCGGCCTGCGCGGGCAGCAGCAGCGCAAGATCGAGGAACTGTCGATCGACGGGCGGACGCCTTCACAGCAATTGGTCGAGACTGTCGCCGCTGCCGATGCGCTGATGGCGCAGCAGCAGAAGCTGTGGAAAAAGCTCATCAAGGACCTCGCCGTCAAGGGCATCAAGGTTATCGAACCTGCCGCCATCGGCAAGGCGCATCAGGCTGAGGTCGAACAATATTTCCGCGAGCAGATTTTGCCTGTGCTCACTCCGCAGGCATTGGACCCGGCGCATCCATTCCCCTTCATCCCCAATCAGGGTCTCAGCCTGATTTTCGACATGCGCCGCCGCGACGATGGCGAGATTGTCCGTCAACTGGTCCTGATCCCGCAGTCGCTGGCGCGCTTCGTCCGCCTGCCCGGCCCCGGCACGCGCTTTGTTACCATCGAGGCGCTCATCAAGCATTTCGTCGGGCAGATGTTTCCCGATTATCTGCTGATCGCCGCCGGTGCCTTCCGCATCATCCGCGACAGCGATATTGAGGTCGAAGAGGAAGCTGAAGACCTCGTCCGCTATTTCCGTAGCGCGATCAAACGGCGGCGGCGCGGCAAGATCATCCGGCTCAAGCTCGAAAAGGGCCTGCCCAAGGAGCTCTCGACGCTGATCCGCACAGAGTTGGGCGCAGGCTCCTCGCTGGTCGCCGAGACCGTCGGCTTTCTTGGGATCGGCGACCTTGCCCAGATCGTCGATGAAGACCGTCCGGCGCTCAAATTCACGCCCTATTCGCCCCGCTTTCCCGAACGCATCCTGGAGCATGACGGCGATTGCTTCGCCGCGATCCGGCAGAAGGACATTGTCGTCCACCACCCGTATGAAAGTTTCGACGTCGTCCTGGCTTTCCTGCAACAGGCAGCGCTCGATCCCGATGTCGTTGCCATCAAGCAGACGCTGTATCGCGCAGGCAAGCAGTCGGCCGTCATCCGCGCATTGTGTGAAGCGGCTGAAGCGGGCAAATCGGTGACCGCGATTGTCGAACTGAAGGCGCGTTTCGACGAAGAACAAAATTTGCATTGGGCGTCGCAGCTCGAAAATTCGGGCGTTCAGGTCGTCTACGGCTTTGTCGACATGAAGACGCATGCGAAGATTTCCCTCGTGGTCCGCCGCGAGGCCGACGGTTTTCGCACCTATTGCCACTTGGGCACCGGCAATTATCACCCGATCACCGCAAAGATTTACACCGACTTGAGCTTCTTCACCGCTGACCCGCGTGTTGGCCATGATGCAGGGCAGATCTTCAACTATATCACCGGCTATATCCCGCCCACCGACCTCAAATTGCTGACGATGAGCCCTCTGGGCCTGCGCGATAAAATCCTCGCGTTGATCGACGAGGAAATCGCCCATGTCGCCGCCGGACGGCAGGGCGCGGTCTGGGCCAAGCTCAATTCGCTGGTCGACCAGGCCGTCATCGACAAATTGTACGAGGCAAGCGAGGCGGGCGTCGAGATCGACCTTGTCGTGCGCGGCGTCTGCTGCCTGCGTCCCGGCATCGCTGGCATGTCGTCGCGCATCCGGGTCAAGTCGGTCATCGGGCGCTTCCTCGAACATAGCCGGATCTGGGCGATGGGCAACGGCGCGGACCTGCCCAACCCCAATGCCAAGGTCTTCATATCTTCGGCGGACTGGATGGGGCGCAATTTCGACCGGCGCGTCGAATATATGCTGCCTATCGAGAACCCGACGGTGCACGACCAGATTCTCGATCAGGTTATGGTTGCGAATCTTCTCGACAACCAGCAAAGCTGGATGCTGCGCTCCGACGGACGCTATGAACGAGTCAAGGCGGACAAAGTGCCCTTCAACCTGCACCATTATTTCATGACAAATGCCTCGCTTTCCGGGCGCGGCGGCGCGCTCGCCGATGACAAGAAAGTGCCCAAGCTCAGCATCGTCAGGAAACGATGAAGGCGGCGCGTCAGGCCGTTATCGATATCGGCTCCAACACCGTTCGCCTCGTTGTCTACGCCGGGCTGCCGCGTGCGCCGATGCCAATCTATAACGAGAAAAGCCGGGTTGCCCTGGGAGCCTGCCTCGCGGGCGACGGCGTTATCGACGACGAGACAATGGCGAAGGCGCTGGCAGCCATCGGCCGGTTCGAAACACTGGCCCGCTCGATGAAAGTCGATACGTTGCGCGTGGTCGCGACCGCCGCGACGCGCGAGGCGACGAACGGCAACCGGTTGGTTGACGGTGCGGCGGCGCTCGGCATTCGTGTCGATGTGCTGGATGGCGATACCGAAGCGCGGGCGGCGGGCCTGGGCGTGTTGAGCGACAATCCGCAAGCCGACGGCTATGTCGGCGACCTTGGCGGAGGCAGCCTCGAACTGGTCCGCGTTTCGGACGGCCAGTTGGGCGAACGCATCTCGCTGCCCTTAGGCACGCTGCGCCACGACATCCTCAAGGGCAAAAGCACCAAGCAGATCGCGCAAATGCTCCGCGACGATATCGCCGCCGCCAAGGGCGATAACGGTTTCGAAATCGAAAAGGGTCTGCCCTTTTACATGATCGGCGGATCGTGGCGCAGCTTTGCGCGGCTGCATATGCACGAGGTCGGCTATCCGCTGACGATCCTGTCCAATTACCAGATGCCGCCAGACGCGCCGACGCGATTGTCGACACTGGTAAACGACGCAGCCGCGCTTGCCGAAACGCGCGTGGTTGCCTCGGCCCGCATCCCTGCGCTGCCCGGAGCAGCCGCGTTGCTGGCGGGCATCGTCCGCCTGCTCGAACCCAGCCAGCTCGTCACCAGCATTTACGGCCTGCGCGAAGGGCTGCTCTACGACCAGCTATCCGCCGCCGAAAAGCACCAGGACCCTTTGATCGCCGCCACCCGCTTCGAAGGCGAGCGGCTGGCGCGCTTTCCGTTCCACGGCGACGCACTTGCCGACTGGATCGCGCCGGTGTTCGCAGGGCAAAGCGACGGCGATGCCAGGCTGTGCCGCGCCGCCTGCCTGCTGTCGGACAGCGTCTGGAACGTGAACCCCGAATATCGCGCCGACCACGCGCTCGACCACGCGCTCGACGGCAACTGGCCGAACGTGACCGCCAGCGACCGCGCAGTGATCGCTGCCGCGCTCTGGACCGTCCATGCGGGTAAACGCAGCCTGCCCGAGATGCTGGCCAACCTCGCCAAACCTGGAGCGCTGGCGCAGGCCGTGATCTGGGGGCTTGCGATCCGACTCGCGCAACGACTCGACGGCGGCACCGGCGGCGCGCTTGCCGACAGCCGGATCGACGGCGACGGCGATATATTGCGGCTGCATTTGAGCCGTCAGGCAGTGCGCCTACGTTCCAATTCGGTGCAGCGGCGGTTGCAGGCCTTGGGCGACGCTTTGGGTTATGCGAAGGTCGAGATAGCCGGTTAACCCGCAGCCCCCACCACCAGAAACGCCAGCGCCGCCAGCAACCCCGCCATCCGGTTCGACCGGAAAGCCCCAAGCGCATTGCTGCCTTCGGCCCTGAGCGAAAAGAGCTGCAGCCCGAAATGGATCGCCACCGGCACCAAAGCGACAAGCGCTTGCTTTTCGGGCCGGATGCTCCAGATCGCCATGCCCCATCCTGCGAGCGCCAGCACATAAAACAGCGCTACACCCGTTCGCACCTGCCCGCCTAGCCGAAGCGCGCTCGACTTGATGCCGACCAGCGCGTCATCCTCGCGGTCCTGCATCGCGTAGATCGTATCGTAACCTATCACCCAGGCGATGGTACCCGCGTAGAGCCAGCCCATTGCGGCATCGGCGGTGCCTTTAATCGCCACCCAGCCCACCAGCACGCCCCAGCTAAACACCAGCCCCAGCCATAACTGCGGCCACCAGGTGATGCGTTTCATAAAGGGATAGGCCGCGACCAAAACGAGGCTGGCGAGCGCAACAAGCTGCGCCTCCCAGCGCAATTGTAGCAGCACCATCAGGCCAACCAAGCAGAGGCATATCAACCATCCCCAAGCCGCCTTCAAACCGATGGTGCCACTCGGCAAGGGCCGCGACGCGGTGCGCGCGACCTGGGCGTCGAGGTCGCGGTCGATGATATCGTTATACACACAACCCGCACCGCGCATGGCAATCGCGCCGAGCAGCATCCACAGCGCCAGATGCCACTGCGCGATAAGACCGCCCGACAGCGCCAGCCCGAAAATGCAGGGCCAGAACAATAACCACCAGCCGATCGGCCGGTCGAAACGCGCCAGCAACGCTAGCGCGCCCAGCTTGGTAGGAAGCAGGCCCATGATGCCGCCATATTCGCTGTCGGGAACGCTGTTCGTTGTCATTATCCTTGAGATAACCGCTCGCCAAGCGCTTGTCGAAGGGCGTTTTTCCGCTATGTCAATTTGATGCCCGCAACCCCCGCCTGGCCTCCCAAATCCACCCCGCGCCTGTTCGTCGAGCAGCCGCTGGCCCAAGGCGCAGACGTGCACGTCACCGGCAATAACGCGCATTATCTGCTCGCCGTTATGCGGTTGAAGGACGGCGCGCCGGTCAAGCTATTCGACGATGTCTCTGGCGAGTATCTGGCAACGGTATCCAGCGCAGGCAAACGCGACCTGGTCCTTACGGTTGAAGCAAAATTACGCGACCGCGAGAGCGTCCCCGACATCTGGCTTGTGCAAGCGCTGGTCAAGAAAGACCGCTTCGACTGGATCGCCGAAAAGGCCTGCGAATTGGGCGCAGCGCGCTTCGTGCCCTTGCTCACCGCGCGCTGCGTCGTCGACAAGGTCAAGGAAGACCGTCTGCGCGCGCAGATGGTCGAGGCCGCCGAGCAATGCGAACGCACCGCGCTGCCGGAAATCGCACCATTGACCAAGCTCGATGCGCTTCTGAAGGACTGGCCGGATGGGCGCACCCTCTGTTTCTGCGACGAACGCGGCGGTGAGCCTTTCGCGCCCGCAGCAGGCCCGACGGCCATATTGATCGGCCCCGAAGGCGGCTTCACCGACGATGAAAATGCCGCCATCCGCGGGCATCCTTCGGCTGTCGCCGTTTCGCTTGGCCCGCGCATCCTGCGCGCCGATACCGCAGCGGTGGCGGCTTTGTCGGTCTGGATGGCGGCCAGAGGCGACTGGCGCTAGTCGATCCGCCCGACGAAGGTGAAAGAAAAGCTGCTCGGCCCCGCCCCCGTTGCAGCGGCCATTGTCCCCGAAGGCTGGAAACGAAGCCCGGTCAGCGCCCCGTTATATCCGGTCCCCAGCGGCGCGGTGTAAGGCGCGCCGCCTGCACCTGCGCTAGAATAGGTCACCATCGTTCCCTGATTGAACGCTGCGAGTCCGCTATTGCCCACATTCATCGTCATCGCGGTCGAGGCATCCATCGTGAAATCCGGAGGGAACGGGTCGGTAATGACAATGCTGTTGGAGTCGACCGCCAGATTGCCGGTATTTTGCACGGTAATCGTATATTGGATTCGCGCGCCGGTGATGGCTTTTGGATTGATTGCGCTCACTCCGTCGGACAGCACCGCAGACGTCTTCGTCACAACCAACGTGGCATTTCCCGCAAGCCTTGTGTTGGTCAATGTGCAGGTGATGACATCGCCGAGCACCGGCGTGATGTTCCCCGGTACCGTCGTCGGAAAAGTCGTGGTGACGCCGTTGGTCGCGTTGGTGCAGGCCAGGGCGCGGGTATATTGGGTCAGGCTTCCCGGACCGGACATGATCTCGTCGAGCGTGTAAGCTGTGCCTGCGTTCAGTTGCACCAAAGCGGTATCGCCGCCGGTCACCGTGGCTCCCGTACCGGTGGTGGTCGCGGACGCAACCACCGTTGCGCCTTGATTGATGCGCACGGTGAACTGATCGGTGTTGAACCGCCTGCCGCCTGCGCCCAGTGCTTTGCGCAAACGAATATGCGGAAAGGCCGCATTGTTGAATACGCAGATGACCGCGTCCCCAAATTGCAGTGCTCCAAAATTATACGACGTCGTCAGCACATTGGTCGGCAACGGCGTGGTGGAACTGGCGGTGCTGTTGGTACAGGTCAGGCGGCTTTCATATCTGCTGAGTGCGCTGGCGCTGCCTGCAGCCATCACTTCGCTCAAGGTCAGCGGAATACCCGATGCCAGCGACAGGGGCGTCGCGCTGAATGGCCCGTTGCCGGTGCCGGTGGTGGTGCCGGTGGCCATTGTGCTGCCCGAGGATGTCGCCGTGACCCGGAAGGTGAACTGGTCGGTGGCATCGACCCGCGCGCCGGTAATCGTCTTGCGCAGCCGCATCGAGGCAAAACGCACCGCGAACATTGCGCCCTGAAGCCCGCCCGCCTGCATATTGGTGGTGACCGTCGTCGGGCTGTTCGATCCGACAATATAGCCACCAACGGTCCCTGCAACTCCGGTTTCGGTAAAGGTGCTGGTATTTTCACCGCTGATCGTGGGGTAGGTATTGCCGCTGATCGGATTGACCTGATCGAGGATGGTCCACCCCGCGCCATTGGTAACAAATTGCAGATTTTCGCCATTGTTCGTCGATTCGGCATCTGCGGCAACGAAAGAATAGGCGGTAACGGCCGGTGCGCCCGGCGGCGGCGTTATCGTTATGCCAGAAAAGGTAATCGACTTGGCACCAGCCGACGCGGTGTACAGCACCGGACGTCCGGGAATGCCGAGAAAAGCAGTATTGCCTACCGCTGCGCCGGTCCATGAGGGCGCGGCAATCGAATTGAATGCGGTCGCACCCGCTGGCGTGACCCGCATGTTAAACGACAACGTCGAGCCGTCATTGAGTGAAAAGGTGAAATTCTGTCCCGCAACCGACCGGGCCACGGCATCGTTATAAGTGGTGAAATCGAGCCAGCAGTACGTTTCCCAACCCGCAGGCGCAGTCCCCTGCGTAGTCGCCGGTCCGCAGCTTTGCGCATAGGCCGGGGCCGCCGCGACGCCCAATAGCATCATGGCGAAAACAAACAGTTTCAGAAACAGATGCTTTGGCTGCATCATCTTTACGTGCTGGACCTCATCAACCTGACGCGCTGGTCACGCGCCCATCCCGTTTTCGCGCATAAATTGATATGATTAACGTCCGGTAACTCCAGTTAACGACGGTTTGGCGAAAGGGCAGATTTTACATCTCGCCACCTACAAAAGCGGCGAATTTTATAATTAATAAAGGTTTTTTAGGCATACCAGTCAGCGTGATGTGGAAGCCTCAATTATCGCCGGTTGCGGCGTTGGTCGGTCGCATATTGTGCGCGCTGATGGCAGTGCTGCTGTGCCCGTCGCTCGCGCAAGCGCAAACAATCAACCAGTACAGCAACACAACCACCGGAACAATCAACAACGCCACAACTTGCGCTGCGCCACTGGTCCGGAATTTCACGGTGGGCACCAGCTTTACCGTATCCGACGTCGATCTCGCAGTGCTTGCGGCACACACGTGGCGCGGCGATTTGCAGATGACTTTGCAATCACCGGCGGGAACACGGGTCCAGCTCGTAAACGGCGATACCAACAATATCTCAGGCGACAATTTCAACGTCAGATTGAACGACAGCGGCACCCAGACCGTCAATACCGACGGAAATGCTGTCAATCATTCGACAACTGCTCCGCCTTACCAGAATAATTTTGCCCCGAACGCCGCTCTGTCCGCATTTGCCGGACAAAATTCATCCGGGACCTGGCGGCTGGAAATCTGCGACCTCTTCCCTACGCAAGACAACGGTACATTCACTCGCGCTGACCTTTACCTGACGGTGGCACCAACAAATTTTGCCGATTTGTCGCTCGCCAAAACGGTCAGCAACGCAACGCCTGCCAGTGGCACGAACATCAATTATACTCTCACCGCTTCCAGCGCAGCGGCTTCCAATCTGACCGCGACGGGAGTTACTGTGCTCGATGTCTTGCCGCTCGGCGTGACGTTCGTCAGCGCCTCGGGTAGCGGAAGTTACAACGCAGGGACAGGCGTTTGGACTGTCGGCACGCTCGCGCCAGGCGCGTCAGCCTCGATCACGATCACCGTCACGGTGAACGCCACCAGCGGGGCAATTGTTACCAATGGTGCCGAGATCAGTGCGTCATCGGTCGCCGATCTCGATTCGACGCCGAACAACGGCTCAACGCTGGAAGACGATGATGCCTTTGTAAGTTTTACCGTTAGCGGCGGGCGGACAGCAGGTACACCGCCCACTCTGGTATGCCCGGTCGGCACCGTTCTGCTCGACTGGAACAGCCATCCCTGGACCTCGGGCAGCCCGACGGGTTCGGCGACGTTGGCGGGACTGGGCGTTGTCAATTTCGCGGTGACGACACAGGGCACGTTCACCGTGCCGCTCAATACGACAAGCAACATTTTGGGCGGTCAGGCCGCAGGGCAGTTATCGCTGTACCAGAATATCGAATATACCAACCGCAGCCAGACAACGACCACGACGGTGACCCTGCCGACCGCAGTGCCGGGGGTCCAGTTCACCGTCTTCGATGTCGATTTTGCTGCCAATGACTTTGCTGACAAGCTCACCATAACGGGCAGCTTCAACGGCGCGCCGGTGACGCCTGTCCTGACGAACAACGTCGCCAACTATGTTACGGGCAATGTCGCCATCGGCGATGTCACGGCAACCGATTCCACCGCGAACGGCAATGTTGTGGTCACCTTCTCCTTGCCCGTAGACACGATTCTCATCACTTATGGCAACCACACAACTGCCCCCGCCGATCCCGACGGTCAGGCGATATCGATTTACGATTTCAACTTCTGCCGGCCGCAGGCGAATCTTAGCGTCACGAAAATCAGCAATGTGGTCAGCGATGGCGTGAGCGCCAGCAATCCCAAGGCGGTCGCGGGCGCAGTCATGCGTTATTGCATCCTGGTGTCGAACGCGGGCAGCGCCACCGCGACTGGGGTCAGTGTCAGCGACACCCTGCCCGCCAATATGACTTTTGTTGCGGGCAGCATTGTGACCGGTGCCAATTGCGGCAGTGCAGCGACGGCAGAGGACGACGATGCCACCGGTGCCGATGAAAGCGACCCTTATGGCGTCTCCTTTGCGGGCACGACGCTCACCGGAACCGCCGCATCGCTCGGCCCGTCTGCCGGCTTCGCGATAGCCTTCAACGCTACCATTAACTGAGCCTCTGATTTCGCTGGCTTTCACGCGGTTACATTTATAAACCGCCGCCATGAGCACGAAATCAGTTTCGAATCGCAACGATCCTGTGATCGAACATCGCGACCAGCTCATTGCCGCTATCGCCAAAGGCGAAAAGCCCAAGGACCGCTGGCGGATTGGCACCGAGCACGAGAAATTCGTCTATTGCCGCAAAAATTACAGCGCGCCGAGCTATGACGAACCCGGCGGCATCCGCGACCTGTTGATGGCAATGACCGAGTTCGGTTGGGAACCGGTCTACGAAGGCGACAATGTCATTGCGCTCAAGGGAGCCGATGGTGCGGTCAGCCTCGAACCGGCAGGCCAGCTCGAACTGTCGGGCGCCCCGCTAGAAAACCTGCACCAGACCTGCGCCGAAACCGGACGACATCTGACGCAGGTCAAGGCAATCGGCGAAAAGACCAACAAGGGCTTTCTGGGCCTTGGCCTTTGGCCCGACAAGAAGCGCGAAGACCTGCCTGTGATGCCCAAGGGCCGTTACGAAATCATGCGGCGGCACATGCCGCGCGTCGGCAGCATGGGGCTGGACATGATGCTGCGTACCTGCACCATCCAGGTCAATCTCGATTATTCGAGCGAAGCCGACATGGCGCACAAGTTCCGGACGTCGCTCGCGCTGCAGCCGCTAGCGACCGCCCTGTTTGCGAACTCGCCGTTCCTCGAGGGCAAGCCCAACGGTTTCCTCTCCTACAGGAGCCATATCTGGTCCGACACCGACCCGCACCGCACAGGCATGCTGCCCTTCGTTTTCGACAACGATTTCGGCTATGAACGCTACGTCGACTACATGCTGAACGTGCCGATGTATTTTGTGTATCGCGACGGCAAATATATCGACGCAGCAGGGCTCGATTTCAAAGATTTCCTCAAAGGCGAACTATCGGTCCTTCCAGGCGAAAAGCCGACCGTCGCCGACTGGGAAGACCATATGTCCACCGCCTTCCCCGAAGTGCGGCTCAAGAGCTTCCTCGAAATGCGCGGCGCCGATGGCGGCCCGTGGAATCGCATCTGTGCGCTCCCCGCTTTCTGGGTTGGGCTGCTCTATGACCAGAGCGCGCTCGACGCCGCATGGGACGAGGTCAAGCACTGGACGATGGAAGAACGCGAGGCGCTACGCAGCGCCGTCCCCGCCCAGGCACTCAACGCCCCGATCCCCGGCGGCGGGAAATTGCTCGATCTTGCCGGCCGCATCCTCGACATATCGTCGGCTGGCCTTGCGGCGCGCAACCGGCTGAACAACAGCGGCGACAATGAAACCGGATTCCTCGATCCCTTGCGCGAAATCGTCGCTTCGGGCAAAACCGTCGCCGAGCAATTGCTCGACCGGTATCACGGCCCCTGGGCCGGTGACATCACACGCGTTTATGACGAAATGAGCTTCTAGGCTCCGGTGCATAACTGCCACAGATGACGCAAAAACGTCACTAAATTGCAATGCTGTATTGAACGTCTGTGCAGCGCAGCATAATGCGTTTCGGGTTGCAACCGACATATATGTCGATTCTCTTTTTCCAGTTCGTCACCTCGGAGGAATTCATGCGCTCGATCCGCAAAGCCTTTACCTCAACCGCCATCGTCGCATTGGCCTCGACCGGCATTTTCATCTCGCCCGCCGCCTATGCGCAGGACGAAGCCGTTGCCGACGATCAAGGCCTTGGCGAAATCGTTGTCACTGCGCAGCGCCGTGAAGAAAATCTGCAGGATGTACCCTTGTCGGTCACCGCAATTCGAGGCGACAACCTCGATGCGGTGCAGGCAGGCGGCGTCGATATTCGCGGGCTTTCAGGCCGCGTCCCCAGCCTGCTCGTTGAATCCTCCTTCGGTCGTACCTTCCCGCGCTTCTACATTCGCGGCCTCGGCAACACCGATTTCGACTTCAACGCATCGCAACCAGTCAGCCTGGTCTATGACGATGTCGTCCTCGAAAACCCGATCCTCAAGGGCTTTCCCATCTTCGATCTCGACCGCGTCGAAGTGCTGCGCGGGCCGCAGGGCACGCTGTTCGGTCGCAATACCCCCGCCGGTATCGTCAAGTTCGACAGCGCAAAGCCGAGCGATGTCGCGGGCGGCTATGGCAAAATCTCTTATGGTCGTTTCAACGCGGTAAATGCGCAGGGCGCAGTCGGCGGGCCGCTGGGCGAAAATGTCAGCATTCGTATCTCGGGCCTCTATCAGCGGCAGGACGATTATGTCGATAATGTAACCCCGGCAGGCACCACCAAGGACGCATTCGAAGGCTATGAAGAATATGCCGGGCGCATCCAGTTCCTGATCAAACCGAGCGATGTTTTCGACATATTGCTCACCGGCCAGTTCCGTTCCTTGGACGGCACCGCCCGCCTGTTCCGCGCCAATGTCTTCACGCGCGGACAGCAGGGGCTAAACGCCAATTTCAACCGCTACCGTGTCTCGACCGACGGCAAGAACGAACAGCGCGTCGATACGCAAAACGCCACCGCGCGGCTGACCTATGACGCCGGTCCGGTTTCGCTGATTTCGGTCACCAGCTACTGGCAGGGCGACGCGACTTCGGTCGGTGATGTCGATGGCGGCTTCGGCGCGAACTTCCTGCCGCCTGCCTTGACCGGCCCGGGCGTCATCCCCTTCACCGCTGAGACGCGCGACAGCGTGCCGAACCTCAAACAGTTCACGCAGGAATTCCGCATCGCCAGCAATGGCGACGGTCCTTTGAGTTATCAGGCGGGCGTCTTCTATTTCGACGAAGACCTGACCATCGTGTCGGAAAATTATTCGACCTTGGGCGATCCGAACAATCCGCCAGACGGGGTGAACATCATCGTCTCGCAGCAGCAGAACAGCGAAGCATACGGCATATTCGGCTCGCTGACCTATCAGCTCACCGACCAGTTAAGCGTCACCGGCGGCATCCGCTACAATGACGACAAGCGCGACTTCGTCGCGGTCCGCAGCCGCGATACGCAATTCCCGGCCTTCCTGCAAAACCCGCTCGGCACCGTCACCCGCCGCGTCAGCGACAACAACATCACCTGGGACGCAAGCGCAACCTACGCCGCAACCGAGGATGTGAACCTCTATGCCCGCGTCGCGCGTGGCTATCGCGCGCCGTCGATCCAGGGCCGCATCCTGTTCCCGCCCGCGACCGCGACCCCGCTTGAAAGCGGCGTGACCATCGGCAATTCGGAAACGATCACTTCTTACGAAGGCGGCGTCAAATCGACCTTCCTCGACGGTCGCGCGCGTTTCAATGCCAACGGCTTCTATTACGAGCTGAAGGACGCGCAGCTAACCGCAGTCGGTGGCGGGGTGAACGCCAACCGCCTGATCAACGCCGATAAGGTGCGCGGCTATGGCTTTGAGGCGGACCTTGAATTCAAGCCCATTCCCGAACTGCTGCTGACCGCGGGCGTCAGCTACAACAACACCAGCATCCGCGATGCGAGCCTGACCACGGCGGCGTGCGGCGCGGTGCGTGTGGACACTTTCCCTAACGTGTCACTCTGCACCCCGCTCGACCCGATTGTCGTTCCGGCAGCACCCTTCTCGCCCGCGATCGTCAACATCAACGGCAACAGCCTGCCGCAAAGCCCGAAATGGATCGCCAACTGGACGGCGCGTTACGGCATTCCGGTCGGCGATGGCGAAATCTACGCCTTCACCGACTGGGCCTATCGTTCGAAGATCAACTTCTTCCTCTATGAATCGGTCGAATTCCAGGACAAGAGCATGCTCGAAGGCGGCCTTCGCATCGGCTACAAGACCGACGCCTTCGACATCGCCGCCTTTGTCCGCAATATCACCAAGGACACCTCGGCGGTGGGCGGCATCGACTTCAACAACCTGACCGGTTTCGTCAACGAACCGCGCATCTGGGGCGTCGAGGCCGGGTTTAAGTTCTAGTTCAACTGAAAATCCTCCCCTGCAAGGGGAGGTGGCATGGCGAAGCCATGACGGAGGGGTATCGCGCTATCGAGAGGGCATCACCCCTCCGTCTCGCCTGCGGCGATCCACCTCCCCTTGCAGGGGAGGAGTTCAAAACTGCGAAAGCACACTTGCCCCGCCACCCCTTCGGCGTTAAGGGCACCACTCCCGACCGCAAGGCAGGGATGCAGGAGTTTAGCTCAGTTGGTAGAGCATCGGTCTCCAAAACCGAGGGTCGTGGGTTCGAGTCCCTCAACTCCTGCCATTTTCTTGACATTATCGGCTATCGGCGCGACGCTTTGTTTCCTTTTGGAGAGGAAGCAATGAGCGACTGGCAGGCAATGCTCGATGACGCTACGGCCTTCGCGGCCAAGCGCGCGGAGTTCGATTCCGAAGGCTATGTGCTGTTCGAGTCGGTACTCGGTGCGACGATGCTCGCGGACATCCGCGCCGCCCTCGCGCCCTATCTGGCACAGGATATTGCGGGGCGAAACGATTTCGAGGGGATGAAGACCAACCGTGTGTATGCGCTGCTCGCTAAAGGACATGTTTTCGCCGACCTGGCCTGCCATCCGCTAGCGCTGGCCTTTGCCGAAGCCGATCTGGGCAAGGAATGTCTGCTCTCGGCCGCGCTCGCAATCAACATCCACCCCGGCGAGACGGTGCAACCGTGGCATTATGACGACGGCCATTATCGCCTGCCCCGCCCGCGCCAGTCATTGGGCGTCAGCGCTTTTTGGGCCATCGACGAAACCACGCAAGAGAATGGCGCGACCGAAATCATTCCCGGAAGCCATGTCTGGCCGGAGAACGAACTGCCCGGATCGAGCAATGTAACCAGTTTCACCACCACGCAGTTCAACGAACAGGCGCACGACCCCGGTGCGCGGGCGGACGCGGTCAAGGTGACGATGAAGCCGGGTTCGCTGATGCTCGCCAAGGGCACCTTATGGCACCGCGGCGGCGCGAACCGTTCGGACAGAACGCGGATGATCATCACCCCGCAATATTGTCCCGGCTGGACGCGGCAGCTCGAAAACATGCTCCTTGCCGTCCCGCCTGCGATTGCTGCGACACTGCCTGAGCGTGCGCGACAGCTAATCGGCTATTCGATCCACCCGCCCTTCATGGGCTATGTTGATGGTATGCACCCAGAGCGGGTTTTAGCCGCGAGTTAGCAATATCAGGATCAATACCACAGCCCCAGCCACCAAGGCATATCCAATTCCGAATCTGTTGAATGTAAACTGGAAAAATTTCTCCAAAATCAATCGCAGAAGAGTGCCTAGGTTGCTCATTGACAGCTTAGTGCGCCTTCCGATGCGCAATCTTGTGATGCACCCACACAATCACCGCACCGAGCGCCAGCCCGAACAGGCCGCTTAGCCCTGCATCGACAATCCACGCCAGCGCGCCTTCGTGCAGCCCGAACCATTCGGCAGGATGCAGCCCGAAGCCGTGAACGATGATCTGCCCGCCGACCCATAGCATCGCCGCCGTCCCGACTGTCGAAAGGAAAGCCAGTAATTTGGGCATGGCTTTCACCAGCCCGCGCCCGATGGCCTCGGAACCGCTGCGCCCGCTTTGCGCCATGTGCAGCCCGATATCGTCCATCTTCACGATCAGCCCGACCGTACCGTACACCACCACGGTAATGCCGACGGCAACCGCAAACAAAGCCGCCGCCTGCCCCCAAATCGAGGGCATCCCCGCCGCGATGTCATTGAGCGCAATCGCCATGATTTCCGCCGAGAGGATAAGGTCGGTGCGCACCGCGCCCGCTACCATTTTCTCCTCATGCTCGGCGGTCGATAGCTCTGCGACTTCCTCGGCAAGGCTTTCCTCCTCGCCGCTCGCCTTCGCAAACTTCTCCAGCACTTTCTCCGCGCCCTCGAAGCAGAGATAGGCCCCGCCTATCATCAATATCGGCGTAATCGCCCAAGGCAGGAATGCGCTCAGCAGCAACGCCGCAGGCATGATGAAGATCAGCTTGTTCTTGATCGATCCCTTGGCGATGCGCCAGATAATCGGCAGCTCGCGGTCCGGCGTGAAGCCGGTGACATATTGCGGCGTCACGGCGGTATCGTCGATCACCACGCCGGCCGCCTTGGTGCTGGCCTTGCCTGCCGCTGCGGCGACGTCGTCGACCGACGAGGCGGCAAGCTTGGCGATGGTGGCGACGTCGTCGAGTAAGGCGGCGAGACCCGATGGCATGAAAATCCCCTTTGAACTGGTGAAGGCTCGATAGCGCAGAAGCGCGGCAAAGCAAAAGCGGTCCTTTCAAAAAATATGGATGAAAACAGGCAGGCCTGTCGTTGTCCTTCCGCCAACTGTTTCAATGGAGGAAAATATGTTCAGGACAATGACCCTATCCCTGCTCGCCATCGCCGCTTCGGCGCAGGCGGACTACACCGTCGACACGCCTGCCGCCGAGGTTAATGTCGAGATTCGCAAGGAGCCCATTGCGGGCCTCTATAACGCACCGTGGTTCAACTATCTGGCCGACCTCAGCGAAGCCGAGAAGGAGCTGGGCAACGATCTCGAAGGTGCCAGCGACGACGAAGACCGCCGCGATGCGTGGGAAGAATATCGCAACGAGCTGATCGATGCCGACAAGGATTATGTGCAGGAAATGCGCGAGCGGGGCTATCGCGCCGGTCGCGTGACGGTCGGCTGACCCACCCCTCCCTTTGAAAAGCCGACCGGGACTGGCGGGAGCTTCGGCTCCCGCCTTTTTTGAACTAAATCCTCCCCATCGACTTGCGATGGGGAAGGGGACCGTTTGCGAAGCAAATGGTGGAGGGGCCTTCGACGTAGAGGCCCCTCCGTCACGCTTCCGCTTCGCTCCAGCGCGCCACCTCCCCATCGCAAGTCGATGGGGAGGATTAGATTGTTACCGCCACCCCTTCTGCGCCGCCGCCTTCTCACCCGCCGCATCGAGCGGTTCCCCCGACATCATCGCCGCAGCCGCTTCCGCCAGCGCGCCCGCCGACGCCTGCCGGTAGTCGCTGGCACCATCGCCCGAAAGCGTCTGCCGGAGCTGCCAGCTCTTGCCTTGCGTGCAGGCAATGCCATCCACCGATGCGCTTTCGAAAGTCCGGCAATAGCCGCCATCCTTGGCGGCAAAGCTGGTGCCGATGCGGATTTCGGCCTTCGTGCCTTGCGTCGAAGCCAGTTGCGTGTCGAGCGCCTCGGCCAGCGCCCCGGACGCGACAACCTGTCCTCCATTGTCGCGCACATAGCCACCATCGCGGTTCAGCGCGGTGCCGCCGATCATCAGCCCGACAACCAGCGAAGCCGCCATCGCACCCCATTGCATCACCGAGGGCCGGTACCAGCGCGCGGTTTTCGCGGCGCGGTGTTCCTCGATGCTGCTGACATTGCCCGAAAGCAAAGCCGCCAGCCTGTCCGGCACGGGCTCCGCCGTCACCGGATCGAAATGCGCCGACAGCTTCGCGCGGAGCGCCCGTTCGGCCTCGACCGCCGCCGCCAGCCCCGCATCCTCGGCCATCGCCTTTTCAATGCGCTTGGCGTTCACCAGGTCGAGTTCGCCATCGACATAAGCCGCAATCATCGCACGGTCATAGGTCATGCCGCTTCCCCCAGTTCGCGCATCAGCGCCTCGCGCCCGCGCACCAGCCGCGATGTCAGCGTGCCGACCGGCACCTCCAATATCTCCGCCGCCTCGCGATAGGCATAGCCTTCGACCAGCACGAGCATCACTGCCTCGCGCTGTTCGTCGGGCAGCTTTGCCATTGCCCTGTCGACATCGTTCAGCTCCAGCGCCGCCTCCATGCGCGTATGGCTGTTATCGGCGATCTGCATCACGCCGTCGTCGATATCGGCATGCACGCCGCGCCGCCCGGCCGCGCGGCGGTTGTCGATCCAGATATTTCTCGTAATCCGGTACATCCAGCTATCCAGTCTTGTTCCGGCCTGCCACTGGTCGCGCGATTTCAGCGCGCGTTCGATCGCGGCCTGGCACAGGTCGTCCGCATCGGCGGCATCCCGAGCCAACCCCCGCGCGAAACGCCGCAATCGCGGTAGAAGCGCAAGCAGTTCCTGTTCAAAGGCCATTCAAATCCTTTGTGCCTTACATGGATGAAACGATGCCGGGCGGTCGTTTCATCCATAACGTCTCGAAATATTTGGTGCAGTTTGCATCGAAGGCATAAGAAAGCAAGTTGATGAAACATGGCATCATTCCGGCAATAGCTCTAGCGCTGCTCTCGGCAGCCGCCGTGGCGCAACTTGCCTTGCCCACCGGCGGCCTGCCGCGCGTCGAGGTGCCGACGCTTCCGGTCGACCTGCCGCAGACCGTAGCACGGCTTGGCCGAACGCTTGAAGCAGCCCGCCTCGACCGGCTGACCCGCTTCGTGCGCCAGAACCACGACGCGGTCGATTTCGACGAAAACCGCTACCCTGCCGTGCGCGGCGAACTGGTCGCGACGGGCATTACCGACAACGCCATAAAGAACGCCCAAGCCCAGGGCTTCACCCTGCTCTCGCGCGATGCCATCGAAGGGCTGGACCTCGCTTACGTCCGCTTCGGTACACCCAAAGGCCTGTCGCTCGCGCAAGCCGAAAAGAAGCTCCGGCAAATCCTTCCCGAAACCGAGATCGACGCCGACCATATCTATTTCCAGGGTAGCGCCAGCCCCGCCCCGCCCCTCGCCACGACCGCACTCGCCGGAACCAGCGTCAACGCCTCGCTCGGCATCATCGACGGCGGCGTCGCCGATCACCCCTCGATACGCGGACGGGTGGAGCAGAATGGGTTTGCCGCAGGCGCGCCCATTGCCAGCAGCCACGGCACCTCGGTTGCCGCATTGATGATCGGCAATGGCGATATCAAGGGCGCACGCCCCGGCGCGAGCCTGCTCGCCGCCGATGTCTATGGCACCGCGAAAGCGGGCGGTAACGCCACCGCCATCGCCCGCGCACTGGGCTGGCTCACCTCGCGCGGCACGTCGGTGGTGACGATCAGCCTGGTCGGCCCGCACAACGCCCTCCTCAAAAGCGCCGTCGCGGCTGCGCAGCGCAAGGGCGTCATCATCGTCGCTGCGGTCGGCAATGACGGACCCGCCGCCCCACCGGCCTTTCCTGCATCCTATCTGGGTGTCATCGCGGTAACCGGCGTAGACAGAAACAACCGCGCGCTCCCCGAAGCTGGCCGCGCCTCGCACACCGACTTCGCCGCCCCCGGCGCAGACATTGTCAGCGCGACGGGGCCGAAGAAAAAAGCCCGCGTGCGCGGCACCAGCTTCGCCGCACCTCTGGTCGCCGCGCGACTTGCCGATTTCTACCCCCGCCAGTCGAACGGCGCAGTCGAACCTTCCGTGCGCAAGCTGATGGCCGAAGCCGTGGATCTCGGCAAAAAGGGCCATGACCCCATTTACGGCCACGGGCTGGTGTGCGGAAAGTGTGGCAGATAATTGTTTCGCGCAGAGACGCGGAGACGCAGAGACCAAAACCGGCGCGGTAGCGCCCCTGACTATGATTTCCCAAATTGTATGGCGCTGCGCGCGGCCTCGTGAGCGACCCTCTCTGCGCCTCTGCGCCTCTGCGCGAAATAAAAATCTCTCTCTTTCAGAAATTTACGATCCTCCGGGATGAAAACCCAAGCCCCCATCGTTGTCCCCTCATGCAGGCAATCACGCCAATGCAGACAGGAGAACGAACATGAAAATCGCTTTCAAACATTCGGTAATCCCGGCCATTGCGCTGGCATTTGCCGCTACGAACCCCGCCTCGGCTCAGCTTTTGGGCGGCGGTGGCGGTGGCGGCCTGACAGGCGGCCTTGGCGGCACGATTGGCCAGACCACCGGCAGCATAACAGGTTCCACAACCGGCACCCTTCGTGGCGAAAAGCAGGTCGACCGCAAATCGGGCCGCGTGCGCGGTAGCGGCGAAGCACAGGGCAGCAGCAACGGCTCAATCACCGGCGGCACGACTGTTCTCGACCGCAACGTCAACGGCACCAGCAGCGGTTCGGCCAGCGCCTCGAAAAGCGGCAGCGTCGATGCGCAGCTGATCGGTACCGACGCAGTGCGCGGTGCAGCGCAGGATGGCGTGGCGCGTGGACGCGGCGCAGTCGATACCATTCGCGACACTGCCGGCTCGGCAGTCGGCACCGCCCAATCCGCCGCAGGCAGCGCCGCCGGGTCGGCTTCAGGTGCAGGCTCGATTGCCGGTAGCGGCAGCGCGATGGGCAATGGCATGGCTCAGGGAGCATCGGGCGGCGGCCTCGGCCAGCTCGTAGCGTCCGGCTCGGCAGCCGCCAGCAAATCGGGCAGCTTCGCCATCGAACCCGGAATGCCGATCGAGGACGCAAAAGGCCGCACCATTGGCTATGTGCAGTCGGTCAAGCAGACCAAGCAGGGCTTCGTCGAGGCGGTGACCGTCGAAACCGGCAACCGCATGGCCACGCTCCCCGCCGCGAACTTCGCAGGCTCGGGCGAGGCGCTGGTGACTGGCATGACCAAAGGCGAACTGACCTCGGCAGCGAAACAGCAGGAGGCGCAACAGGCTCCACAGGGCAACAGCCAGCCAGCCCCTGCCGCTTCGCAAGCCGCACCGCAGAACCAAGCGGCGCAGAGCGGCAAAAGCCCCAACGGCGTCCGCAGCGCCGAAAGCAACAACGTCAAGGAACGCTAACCCAACCGGGTGATCACCCCAAACTCAGGCAGGCCGGGGGCATTTCCGGCCTGCCTTTTCTTATTTATAGGCGTAACCGTAACGGGCGGCTTGGTAAGCCTGAGCGGCCAAACGATCTGTTCGGTCGTCAATTGCCTGAGCATCCCAATCACTCAATTGCTCAGCCTCCTTCACGAAGCTTTGCACATATGGCGGAACATGAGTGATCTTGTTTTCATAATTCTCGGGATTACGGAGCTTTTCGATTTTCGTAGGGAAATCGTCGTTTTGTAAAATGCCATTGATCTGCTTGGGAACCACCAGCAGATTACCAATTTCATGCACAAACTCCTCGTCATCCGAGGCGAGCGACTGAGAGTAGATATGCTCAATATTGAACACGCTCTCCACCCCGTTTTCGATCTGGTAATAGTCTATAAGATTGACCCGCTGTCCCTCTTTCATCCCAACATTTGCGAGCATGTCGAAAGTATATCTAATTGTTATGCGATCATTGGGATTCGAATACACGATAAAGCCAAATTGAGATGCAAACTCGTCTCTTTCCGCCGTTCGGCCCAAGAGTTCTTTTTCAAAATCCTGCCATGTTAAATAAAAATCATCCCCGTTGTAGAATCGGTCGCTGTATGAAGCGTATAGCTTTTCGACTTCGTTTCCAATTCTATTACAAATTCTGTTGTTGATATAGTGATGAGATTCCACGCATCGAAAAATATTTATTAGTGTTTTTGGTTTTTTCTTTTCGTCTGGTAATGCGAGATATGCAACAATCACTGAAAACAAAACCGGCAGTGCCTGTGTAACCCGAAATGCTTTAAGCGCGTTACAAGAGCGGGTAATTTCTTTGAGATACATCGAGTTACTGGAAACACCTTTGGCATGAAGCCAATGCTCTAGCTGCGAAGGTTCATTTGCGTAAAACGCTCGGAAATAAGAAGAAAACTCCTGAAGTTCCGTAACGAAATCGCTTACCTCTCGTTCCGACGCATAAATTCGCAAATTTCGGTATAGATCTCTATTTACCACATGGCCACGTCTCGAAATCCAGAAATATTTTAAAACTCGAATGATGTTATTGCCTGCGTCCTCGGATATCGTTTCCCAGACCTGCTCCATAGATTGACTTAGAAGCTCCTTATCCTTGGAAAATAGGTAATTCTTTAGTAGATCGGAAACTTCCAGCGGTTTGCCTCGAGCATTGGTGCGTTCGAAAATCTCGAAAGCTTCGGACTGCTCATCTACATCTATCCGTATGATATAAGTATCGTGATAAAGCTGCTTCATGAAGCGTTGAAAGGCACTTAAATCTTTCTCGCAAAACAACGATATCTGTTGAAAAGCATATTTGTAAATGGGTTCAACTCTGCTGGCCTGTCGCTTGACCGCCTTCCGGGTTTTGTCTGGCATGACCACAAAGTCGGGAAAGCTGTCGCCGCGCCAATCATAATTGCTCAAGTGGCGATAAACATCACGAATTGATTCCGAGGCATCAAACCGATCAAATATCGTGTCTGTGTAAGGGTCCTCGATCTGCAAGCTTTCTTGTTCTTTTAGTGCCAGCTTCTCGTTACCAAGAACATGACGAGCATAATTCCTAGCAGCAATCAGCGTGATCATGATTGTGGTAAACCGCTGTTGGCCATCAATAATTTCGACGGTAGACTCGTCTTTTTCGCGCGATACATCAAAAATCATGCTGCCTAAAAATAGCGAGGAGCTATATTGTGACTCCAAACAGGATATCAGGTCGGAGAACAGGTCTTTCACCTGTGCATCGCCCTTCCAATCATACCCTCGCTGGTATTTGGGGATAACAAATTTAGAGTTAGCCGCGAGTAATTGTTTGATCGTATATTTGCGAGGTTCGCGCATCTATTCTTCTCCCTGATTCCACATGCTTTTTCCAAAGATCGCAAATAATGGCAACCGGTTAGTTAACGTTGTCGGCGTTAACTCTTGAAATGTAGGATCTCCCATGAGACTCTCCCCACCCGCTCTTTGACAATCTGAATATCCCGCCTCCGCCCACCGCGCAGGCATCGCAAAAAACCGCGTACCAAATCCAACAGCTTTCTGCCCTGCGAACCCCCCCAGGGGTGGCCTCTACTTTCTGACGATCCTGCGGCTTTCAGCGACCGGTGGCTGTTGGAAATTTCGCCGCTTTTTGCGCCCTTCAAAACCGCTGCCTTCGACCCCCCCGAACCCCCTTGCCTCAAACCGAATCCGCGTCTAAAGGCCTAGTCTTTCCGAAATCGGAACCTATATCGCTCTCGACCCCGCCGGTCGGAGCGCTGGCGGCTATCCATTTCAGAAGAACGACACAGGAAGCAGAGCAATGGCAAAGACAAGCCCCGGTGAATTCATCCGTCAGGTGCGGACCGAGATTGGCAAGGTCGTGTGGCCTACCCGTCAGGAGACCGTGCAGACCGCGATTATGGTGCTGATCATGACGATCATCCTCGCCTTCTTCTTCCTGGGCGTCGACACTATATTCAACATGATCGTCAAGGGACTGCTCGACCTCGCGGCGTAAGCGCGCAGGGTCGATAGGGGATTCAAAACATGGCACGCTGGTATATCATTCACGCTTATTCGGGCTTCGAAAACAAGGTCCGTGACCAGATTCTCGCGGAAGCAGAACGCATCGGCCTGGCCGCCTTGGTCGAAGCCGTCGAAGTGCCGACCGAGCAGGTCACCGAAGTGCGCCGCGGCAAGAAGATCAAGGCCGAACGCAAATTCTTCCCGGGCTATGTGCTCGCCAAATTGAACATGAATGACGATGTCTATCACCTCGTCAAGAACACGCCCAAGGTGACGGGCTTCCTCGGCGCGGGCAACAAGCCGCAGCCCATTAGCGAAGCCGAAGCCGCCCGCATCCTCAACACCAAGCAGGAACTTGAAGCCGCACCGAAGAAGCGCGTGTCGGTCGATTATGAAATCGGCGACCAGGTCAAGGTGCTGGGCGGCCCGTTCGCGAGCTTCAACGGGCTGGTCGAAGAACTCGATTTCGACAAGAACCGCGTCAAGGTATCGGTGTCGATCTTCGGTCGCGCGACACCGGTCGAGCTGGACTTCGAAGAGGTCGAATTGATGAAGTGACGGTCCCTCCAGACCGTCGCCCTGGAGCCAACGGCGTGCAGAGCACAACTTGTTTCAGGGTCCATTTTTCCTCTCTGCCCTTCGGCCTGCGTGGCACGATAGACCCTGAAACAAGTTCAGGGTGACGAGTTTGTTGATTTAAGGTGTGCGTTAGACTATGCGCGCCGCTTCCCTGATGAGAATCAGGGAAACCCCCACGCGGGAGGCTTTCTTCGGATCGCTGCTTGACCGCTTAATTTGCTCTCTGCTCCGGCAGGGAAACAGAATGAAAGGAGGCCTCTCATGGCCAAGAAGATTGACGGCTATATCAGCCTGCAAGTGCCTGCGGGCGCTGCAACCCCCTCCCCGCCGATCGGCCCTGCATTGGGCCAGCGCGGCGTGAATATCATGGAATTCTGCAAGCAGTTCAATGCCGCCACCGGCGACATGGAAAAGAACACGCCGATCCCCACCAAGATCACCGTATTCTCGGACAAGAGCTTCACCTTCGCCACCAAAAGCCCCCCTGCGACCTTCCTCATCAAGAAGGTACTCGGCATGAAGTCGGGTTCGAAAGAGCCGGGCAAGGTGAGCGCAGGAAAGATCACGCGCAAGCAACTGGAAGAAGTCGCGACCATCAAGATGGCCGACCTCAACGCGAACGACATGGACGCGGCAGTGAAAATCATCGCAGGCTCGGCAACCGCCATGGGCCTCGAAGTAGTGGAGGGCTGAACCAATGGCTAAGCTGACCAAGAAAGCAAAATCGCTTGCCGGTCTCGACCGCGACAAGCTCTATGGCGTTGACGAAGCGCTGAAGACGATCAAGGAACTCGCCACCGCGAAGTTCGACGAAACCATCGAAGTCGCACTGAACCTGGGCGTCGACCCGCGTCACGCCGACCAGATGGTGCGCGGCATGGTCTCGCTTCCTGCCGGTACCGGCAAGGAAATGACCGTTGCCGTGTTCGCACGCGGCGACAAGGCCGAAGCGGCGACTGCGGCAGGTGCCGACAAGGTCGGTGCCGAAGACCTGATGGAAGACATGCTCGCGGGCAACCTCGATTACGACCGCGTGATCGCGACGCCTGACATGATGGGCATCGTCGGTCGCCTCGGCAAGACGCTGGGTCCCAAGGGCCTGATGCCGAACCCGAAGCTGGGCACCGTCACCATGGATGTCGCCGAAGCGGTCAAGGCCGCGAAGGCCGGCCAGGTCGAATTCCGCGTCGAAAAGCAGGGCATCATCCACAGCGGCATCGGCAAGAAAAGCTTTTCCGACGCCGACCTCAAGCGCAATTTCGAAGCGCTGGTGGACGCGGTGGTCAAGGCCAAGCCGAGCGGCTCCAAGGGCAAATATGTCCGCAAGGTCGCGATCAGCTCGTCGATGGGGCCTGGCCTCAAGGTGGATCTGGCGGATGTTGCCGGGGCGTAAGTCGGGCGCAACCAACGAATAGAAAAGGGCTGGAGGGCAACCTCCGGCCCTTTTTCTTTGCGGGCTTGCCAGAAAGCGGCAGGCTATCCATGTTGTGTGTGCGTCCCTCTCCGAAAGCCCCCCACATGGAAAATATCGCCGAAGACCTTACCACCATGCGCCGCACGCCGTTGCATGCAGAACATGTCGCGGCGATGCGCGAAGTCGGGACGGAGAAGCGATACAAGAAGGGCGATTATCTCGCCCGTGTCGGCGAACCGATGGATCGTTTTGTCTATGTCGAGGAGGGCGAGGTCGAGGTGGTCGACCCGTTCGGCGAAGAACGGTTGCTGGCGGCCACGCTCGGTCCGACGCAGTTCATGGGCGAAATTTCGTTCCTGAACGGCGCTGCCTTTACCATGCCCTTCCGCGCCGCCGCCGACACCCGCACGCTGGAGTTGCCGCGCGAGGCGATGCTCGATCTCATGTCCAAAATCCCCGAAATGTCCGACATCGTCATCTCGGTACTGGCGGCACGGCGGCGGCGGCAGGTCGAATCGACCGACGCATCTTTGAAACTGATCGGCGCGGACCATGACCCGGCGATCCAGCGTATCGCCAGCTTCGCATCGCGCAACAAGATACCGTTCGTGTCCTACGATCTGGACAGCCCCGAAGGCGCGGAAATGGCAGCGGCGTGCAATATAGGCGAGCCGCATCCGGCGGTCGTCTTCGGCAAGGATCGCTACATCGACGACCCCACCCCGCAGAAAGTGGCGGAATTGCTGGGCTTGCGACAGAAAATTCCCGAAGGGCTGATTGCCGACCTGCTCATCGTCGGCGGTGGCCCAGCCGGCGTCGCGGCTGCGGTTTACGCGGGCGCGGAGGGCATCAAGGCGCTGGTGGTGGACGAGCTTGCTATCGGCGGTCAGGCGGGGACATCGAGCCGTATCGAAAATTACATGGGCTTTCCCACCGGCATTTCAGGCGCGGACCTCGTCTGGCGCGGGCAGGTGCAGGCGATGAAATTCGGCACCTGTTTCTCGGTACCCAGCCGCGCCACCGCGCTCGAAAAGCAGGAGGACGGCATTTTTTGCATCACCCTCGACGATGGCCAGAATGTCTGCGCGCGCTCGTTGTTGATCGCGACCGGAGTGCAATACCAGCGGCTGCCGCTCGGGCGGCTGGACTATTATGAAGGCGCGGGCGTCTATTATGCCGCGACCGACATGGAAGCGCGCTTCTGCCGCAACACCGAAGCCGCGATTATCGGCGGCGGCAACAGCGCCGGGCAGGCCGCGATGTTCCTCAGCCGAACCGCCAAACATGTGCATGTGCTGGTGCGCGGCAACAGCCTTGCAGATTCCATGTCGGACTATTTGCGCAGCCGGCTCGAAGCCGACGAAAAGATTACCATCCACTACGGCTGCCAGGTCACCGAGCTACATGGCGAAAGCGGGCTCACGCACATTACCCTCGACGAAGGCGGCGATTGCCGCCAGATCGAGGTCGGCGCGCTGTTTGTAATGGTCGGGGCGGCACCCAACACCGGCTGGCTGTCGGGACTCGTCGACCTCGACGGCAAGGGCTTCGTCAAATGCGGCGGCGAAAGCGCGCCCTCGCCCTTCGCCACCTCCCACCCCGGCATCTATGCGGTCGGCGACGTCCGCGCCGGATCGGTCAAGCGCGTCGCCTCCGCCGTCGGCGAAGGATCGGTGGTGATTTCCGAAGTCTGGCGCTATCTGGACGAATTGAACTAGGTCACCAGAGGCATTCGCTGCTCGATATGCGTATCGATCCAGCCGTTGATATCCGCCATCACCTGCTCGCGCCCGAAATCGTTGAGCAGGTCATGCGCATGTTCGTCGTAGAGTTTCAGCGTCTTGTCCTCTGAACCCGCCTCATTGAAAAACTGCTGGCTGCCGTCGGGGCGTGTCGCCTTGTCGCCGGTGCCGTGCAGGATCAGCACCGGCAGTTTCAGCTTGGGAAAATCGCGCTCGAACCGCTCGCCCGCCCGCGCAAAGGCGGCGAAGGTCTGCACCGGCTGGGATTCGCCTTGCGTCAACGGATCGGCCTTGAGCTGGGCGACCCATTCGGGATCGCGCGAGAAATCGTCCATCTTGAGTTTCAGCACATGGACATGCGGGATGATATGGCTGGCGCCTTCAATCAGTTTGAGCGCGAAATCGGGCGCGAAAACGCGGAAGGCAAAGCTTTCGCAGACAAGCCCGTCGATCCGGTCCTGATAGTCGAGCGCATAGGTGACCGCCGTCACCCCGCCTGCGCTATGGCCAAGCAGATAGGTCGGCAAATCGGGCTGCTGCGCCTTCGCATAATCGATTGCGAGTGACACGTCCGAGACATAATCGTCGATGCTTTCGACATAAAAGCGCTCACCTTCCGAACGCCCGCGTCCGCGAAGGTCGAGCACAGTGACGGCATAGCCCGCCTGCGCAAATTCCCCGGCGGCGCGCACATATTGCCCGCCATGCGAATTGACGCCGTGGCAGATGACCAGATTGGCCCTTGCCGTGTCCGATGGCTGCCAATGGCGGATGAATATCTGGCCGCCGGTTCCGGTCAGCCATGTTTCGGTTGTTGGGGTAAGCGTCGTCGATGACATAATCTGCCTCCTCGAATCGAAACCCTGCCTTGCTGTTTACATCTTTTCCGACCCGCCTGCCATATAGGCATCCAGCGTTTCGTGATAATGGCGGATGCGGCTTTCCTGATAGCGTGCCAGCGTCACTCCCGGTTTTTTCGAGGCGCGCAAGCCCCGCTGGATGCGCATCAGATTGTCGGTATCCTGATCGGCGACCATTGCCGCAGAGCCGAGTTCGGGCGCGTCGGCCCATTTCTCGTCCGGCCCCAGCATCGTCATCGTCGCAGGCGGCGGGTGCGATCCGTCGGGGGCTTTGGAAAACAGGAACATGATCTCCATGATAGAGCTTTCGGGATCGTCGCCGTTCGGACGGAAGCGATAGGTAATCGGCAACGCCTGCCCGCCCCATGGCACCATGTTGGGGAAGAGCATATATTCGATCAGGTCGAGCGACTCGCTATCAGACAGTGCTGACATATCGCGGCCGATGCTGCGCGAAATCTTCTCGCGCGCCCGTTCGGCAAGCTTGCCCCGCGCGGTTTCGCCCTCGCCCACTTCGATGGGCTTGCCTGCAAAGAACGGCACATCGCGGCGCATTTCCTCGATGGTCTGCGCCGGCGTGGTTGCAGGCTTCGACGGGCTGGCGACTCCCTGCACGCTGATCATCCGGCTGACATGGCGAACCCCGGGCCACACATCGTATTGCGTGTTGCTATCGCCATAATAGCCCAGCACCTGCGGATGCGCGAAGGGGACATGATAGGCCTCGACAAAGGCCTCCATCGCCAGTTTCCAGTTGCACGGCATGATCTTGGCGACATGCGCCGCGACATAGCGGTCCTCGAGGTTGAAAGCCGCGAAATGTTCGGGCAGGTTTTCGAGATAGCTGTCCAGCGGCTCGGCTTGCGGGTCGAAATTGACGAACACGAACCCGCCCCAAGTGCCGACCTTCGCCTCGGGCAGGTTCATCTTTTCCTTATCGACATGCGGGAAATCCCATTGTCCAGGGATGATCGACAGCAAGCCATCAAGCTTCCAGGTCCAGCCGTGGAACGGGCAGCGAAACTGCTTCACGCAACCACCCTCGGTGCGGAGCATCGTCCCGCGGTGGAGGCATGAATTGACATAAGCACGGATTTCGTCGGGCGCCGTGCGGACGACAATCAGGGAATCGCGGACGATATCGTAGACGATATGGTCGCCGACATTCGGGATATGCTCGACCCGGCAGGCAAGCTGCCATGTCTTGCGCCACACCATCTCAACCTCGCGGTCATGCCAGTCCCTGGCGAAGTATCGCTCTATCGAGACATCGGCGCTGCTCTGGCCGATGGCGGGCGATTCTTCGCGCATGATATCGGGCGCGGGGTTGAGGTCGCTCTCGAAAATCTCCTGCACCGATGGCCCGGGCCTCCGCGCAATGATTTCATCCATGTCACTCTCCCTTTGCCAGCATCCTGCCGCCATGATAGCGGCCGTGCAATGACAGATTTACAGCATCGCCACCTCATCGATATGCGCCTCACCGTCGATTTCGCAGGCGTGGCCAGCATCGGGCAGACCCCCGCAGGCCTGCGCCGCATTGCGGCTGTGACCGGCGGCACGTTTACTGGCGAACGGCTGAATGGTACCGTCCGGCCGGGGAGCGACTGGGTCATCCACCGCCCCGACGGTGCGATGATGATCGATGTACGCCTGACACTTGAGACAGACGATGGCGTGCTGATATATCTAAGCTACCAGGGCCGCTTCCTCGCGGCACCAGAAGCCATGGCACGGTTTGCCACGGGAGCGATGCTGGAGCCGCACGAATATTCGCTGGCAATGGTGGCGAGGTTCGAATGCGGCGACGCGCGCTATGCGTGGCTGAACAATGTCATCGCGGTTGGAACGGGACAACAAGCTGTGGATGGGCCAAGCTGTTCCATTTACGAGATTGGTTGAGGCAGCCTACCGTGCGGGTCGCGCACGCATTTCAATGCCAATCCGACTCGCTACTGATATTGGATCTATGTTTCTCAATATCTCCCCGTTACTCGGAAGGCAGTTTGAGCAATAATGTTTGAGAACAGCTTGCTCGACTTCCCGGGCGGCGTCTTCCGACTCAATAGGCTGACTGGAAAAGACCTGCCACTTGTAGCCTGTTATCTCCGAAGCCATCGGCATATTGTATGAATGCTCGCGCTGGGACGGGTCATTGGAGTATCCCAACTTCACGGCAACCGCCTTACCAGCCGAGTTCATCAGTGCTAACGTGTAAACATACCAGATCTCGTGCTCACCAAAGCTGCCAGCAAAAGCCCCTTCATGTTTCGGTGCAAGTTTGCTGTTTTTTCTAATGACGCGGCCCACACCGAACATCGTTTTGGGTTTGGCTATGGGAATAGACGTAAGCTTCAAGTCGAGCAGTTTCGCCGCTGAGAGTTCGTCTAACTCAACAACGGTGTCTTGAGCTTGCAAATGATGGGTTGGCGTTAGCGGACCAACTATGCTGGAAAAGATGTTATCCATCGACACGACTTCAAACACTTCGATAGGGTGAAGTGCGAAAGGGAATCTACGCGCGCTGTCGTATTCAGTGGAATGATGGTGCTTTGCCTGTAGATCATAATCGGCGGTGTTCACTTCCATATCCGAAACTCGGTAAGCTCCGACCACTCGGCCTTGAGCATCTGTCGGCGTAGGAGCTCCTTTGGTTCCGACCGTAAAGACAAGGTCGCCTTCGACCAGCGTTCTCAAAGCAACGGTGCGACTGCCTTTAGACCCGAATGTCAAAGGCCACGCAGGATTACCGGGAGGTCCCCAAACATATGTGAAAAATACTTTCATGTTTTGGCCTCTCTTTGATTCCCGATTACACAAACAACAAAAGCCACGGCCGTCCCGATACAAAGCTGCCACGGAAAGGCGAGCGCCTTCATGGCCGGCGGCAGGCCAAGGCTGTCGACGACATAATGCTGTTGCAGCAGGATTGTCACGAAACCCGCCGCCAGCGCCGCAATCACCGACCAGGTCGCACCGCGCTTCGTGAACACCACAGTGCCGTAAACACCCAGCAATCCCGAATAGGCAAAGACCATGACGCCTAGCACGAATTCGAGCAACGGCAGGTCGCTGTACCGCTGCCAGTAGAAACACAGGATCGACATCGCGAACAAGGCGAGCGCGAGGAGGATCATCGCCCCGCGCCCAGCCGCAACATAATGCCGCTCCTCCACCTGCCCGCGCCTTTCCCGCCAGGGCCTGTAGAAATCGCTCACCACCACCGCCGACATCGAGATCAGCCCCGAATTAACCGCCGCCGCGGCGATCACGCCGACGGTGACAAGGCCGCGCAGTCCCGGCGGAATTTCGGAGAGGATGAAGGACATGAAGACGGTGATCTTCTCGCCGTCGAAACTGCCCGCCGCGCTTGCGCCTGCCCCCATCAATTCAGGCCGATCATAGAAAATATGGAGCAATGATCCGATGGCCATGAACACCGCAACCACCGGGATCGCCGTCCACATGCTGGCGTAGAGCGCGCGCTTGCCCTGCTTTGCATTTTCGCAGGCGAGGAAGCGCTGCGTCGTGTCCTGGTCAAGGCCGGCATTACCGATATTAAGCAGCACGAGCCCGGTGAGGATCGCCCACATCGTGAAGGGTTTCGAAAAATCTAGCGACCAGTCGAACAGCCGCAACTTGTCCACTCCGCCGGGTGCAGCGCGCAGCGCTTCCCAGATTTCGGACACAGGCGCGGGTATCTTCATCCAGAGAAATGCCAGCACGAGCAACGCCCCACCGAGATAAAGCACGACCTGAACCAGATCGCTCCAGATCACCGCATTCAAACCGCCGAACAGGGTGAACACCACCCCGAACACCACCAGCACCGCCGAAGCGATAACGATATGCCCCGGCTCGACATCGAGGAAGATGATCATCGAAACCGCGATCGCGGCGAGATACAACCGCGCCCCGCTGGCAAGCACTCGCCCGACCAGATACATCCCCGCCGCCGCCCGCCGCGCGGTCGCATCGAAGCGGGTTTCAAGCAGCTCGTAAACGGTGGTGGCGCCGATGGCGTAGAAGCGCGGGATTAGCCATCTTGCGACGACAAAGGCCGCGATGATCGCCGCGAAATTGCTCGTGAGATAAGAATAATCGCCGCGATAGCTATTGTCGGGCGCGCCCAGGAAAGTCGCCGCCGACTGCATCGTCGACAGCACCGACACCGCCACCAGCCACACGGGCGCATGATGGCCGGCGAGGAAATAATCGTCCGCATTCCCCGCCCGCCGCGTCGCACGCCACCCCGCCAGCGCCAGTAACGCGACATAGGCAAGCAAGATCGCCCAGTCATAGGCCGTAAACGAAAGCGCCATATTCCCCTCCCCCACGCTGTGGCAGCCATCCTGCAGAACGGCAATAGCTTCGCCAACCCTTGACTCTCCTCCCAACCCTGCTAGTGGCACGCTCGTTCGGCGAGGCGACGGCCTTTCCGGACAACCGTCCGAGACAGTTGGTGGTGGGAATTTGCCCATCTTAATTTCCAGCCTAGACGGGGATAGAGATTTCAGGTTTGGCGCATGTCGCCTGCCTTCGCCATTCGCTCCCGATCTTGTATCGCGGGTTCGGCATGAAACTTCCCCACGGACTATAAGTCAGCGGATTGCCCATCCGGGCCCTTCGCTTTTCGTGTTGGATTTTGCCCGCCATAGCCTTGGCGTAGGCGGGAAAAATCCTAAAAAGGAGTAATGCATGAACCGTTCTGAAAAGACCGAAACAGTTGCATCGCTGAACGCCACTTTCAACGAAGCGGCGGTTGTCGTCGTCACCCGGAATCTCGGGCTGACGGTCGCGCAATCGACCGACCTGCGTTTGAAGATGCGCGATGCGGGCGCAAGCTACAAGGTCGCCAAGAACCGTCTTGCCAAGATCGCTCTCGATGGAACGCAATATGGTGCGGTGGCTGAATTGCTCACCGGGCCTACTGCACTCGCCACATCGTCGGACCCGGTTGCCGCCGCCAAGGTTGCAGTCGAGTTCGCCAAGACCAACGACAGACTCGAAATTGTCGGCGGTGCGATGGGTGACACGTTCCTCGATGTTGCAGGTGTAAAGGCGCTGGCGACCATGCCATCGCTCGACGAACTGCGCGCGAAGCTTATCGGGCTTGTCCAAGCTCCGGCAACCAAGCTTGCGCAATTGTCGACCGCACCGGCTGCGAAACTGGCACGGGTTTTCGGTGCCTATGCTGCGAAAGAAGCAGCGTAACTTTTTGAATTAAACCGGCTGCGTCCCAAGGTTTTAAACTGGCCGGGCGGGCCCTGCAGATATTTTAGAAAAATGGAGTGTTATTTTTATGGCTGATATTGAAAAGCTCGTTGAGCAGCTCTCGTCGCTGACCGTTCTCGAAGCGGCCGACCTTGCAAAGGCATTGGAAGAAAAGTGGGGCGTTAGCGCGGCTGCTGCCGTTGCTGTTGCCGCGCCTGCCGGCGGCGGTGCTGCGGCTCCTGCTGCTGAAGAGCAGACCGAATTCGACGTCATCCTGACCGGCGACGGCGGCAACAAGATCGCCGTCATCAAGGAAGTCCGCGCCATCACCCAGCTCGGCCTGACCGAAGCCAAGGCTCTTGTCGAGTCGGCTCCGAAGGCGATCAAGGAAGGCGTGAACAAGGCCGAAGCCGAAGACATCAAGGCGAAGATCACCGCTGCCGGTGGCACCGTCGAACTGAAGTAATCGGTTCTCCCTTGCGGGATACAGAAATGGGCGGCCTAGCAATAGGCCGCCCATTTTCGTTTGGGAGAGGTTTTGCGTGATTTAGCTTAGGATGATGCCGGTGGTCGCAATCAGGGCCAACAGCATCAGCAAACGTGGCGGGATGGAGATTTTGAATGCAAGGTTCATCATTCGCCTCCTTCTTCAAAGCCGAGCAGGTCGCCCGGCTGGCATTCGAGCACGCCGCAAATCGCCTCCAGCGTGGAAAAGCGGATCGCCTTGGCCTTGCCGGTTTTCAGGATCGACAGGTTGGCGAGCGTGATATCGACCCGTTCCGCCAGTTCGGTCAGCGTCATTCGCCGGGCGTAGAGCAGGTCGTCGAGCTTTACGGTGACAGGCATCAGACGGTTCCTTCCAGCTCTTCGCGCATTGCTGCGCCGCGTTCGAAGATGCCTGCCAGGACGAATACCAGCAGGATGGCGAGGATGCCGTTCAGCGACAGGTCCAGATCGACATTGTTCTTGCCGAATAGGTCGGCGGCTTCCCTGGCAACAACTGCTAACGGAATGCCGATAATCTGCACCGCCACCATTAACCAGCCGATGGCTTTAAGCCGCGCCGCATTCACCAGTACGAACGGGTCGCCAAGCGCCACGCTGTCGATGATGGCCAATAGCTTGCGCATGATTGTGCCCACCGCCCCCAGCACCAACAGGCCGAGCCCGAAAATGGCGTATATTTTGGGAAAAAGCGCCGAGGCATCGAGGTTCGGATATTCTTTCGCTATTTGCGCAACCGCCTCGGTCCAATGGAAAGGCAGTATCGCGCCTACTGCAAGGATGATAAGTCCCGCGACAGCCAGCAATCCCAAAATCAGCAGCAAAAGCCAGCGGGTCACCCGCAACAGCTTTCCGTTCGGTACATCGTTCATATCGACCTCCAATAATCTAATTATTGTTTATCAATATGATATGATTCGAATATCGTCAAGAGAATTATTGTTTATCAATAAATTTGGAGAGGTGACCGGTCCATGCGCAGCAAAAAAGGCGACCTCCGCAGAGGCCGCCTTCCTCGTTCGATGCCGAACGGATGCCGTTTATTCGGCAGGTTCGAGTTCGCGCGTCCGCTCGTCGGCACCGGACGAACCGCTGGCCCAGCCCTTGCCGGTCCGTGCCGCGCCGCCACCTACATATTCCGGATGCCTGGCGAACATAGGGTCGGTGATCGGCGGCACCGTGACGGTTCGCGAGAACATCGGGTCGGTAACCGGGGTCTGCACAGGCTTATATGCGAACAGCGGATCGGTCACGCCGGGCAGGTCGGTGCGCGGAACAGGGGCCGCATATTTGTTATGCACCGGCATATCGTGGCGCGGCCTGCTAAAGAGCGGATCGACCGGGCTTGCCGCAAACGCGGGCGTTGCTGCCGGTTGCACCAGCGGCTGTTCGACCGGACGGGCAATGTCGCGCTGCGGATCTGCGTATGTCACCGGCGCAACGGGCGCGGCTTCGGTTACCACATCGCCCGAACGGCGACGGCGGCGACGGGTTGCCAGCAAAGCGATACCGGCAAGGCCCAAAGCACCGGCGATACCGGCACCGATTAGCCACTCGTTCTCCGTCGCATCGTTGGCGGGGGTAATGTCGGCCTGTGCTACCTCAACGACACGTTCCTCGATCGGTGCGATGGGCGCAGTATCGGTGATCTCGGATGTGTCGGCGACAACGGGTGCTTCGGGTGCCACGGCATCTGTAGATGGCTGCGGCGCCGCGACGGGCGCACGGGCGACAGCAGGACGGCGCGCCGGGGCAGCGGCCGCGCGCGGCTCGGCTGTGCGCTCGGCCCGCTCCGCTGCTACTTCGGCAGCAGCCTGCGGAGCAATGCGATCACTCTCGTTAGGCAATGTACGTATGGCCGGAGGCGGCGTTACCGGCTGCACGGTCGCTTCGACCGGCGGAGGCGCAGCTGGTGCGACCGTGGGCGCGGGCGCAACTTCCTGTGCAAAGGCCGACGACGAAGCGAGCAAAAGCCCCATTGTCAGCGCTTTGGCTGAAAAACTCATCATATGATTACCAGTAGACATTTTCTTTCTCCTGCTATGCTTGCAGGGGACAACGCACGACATCTCCAAAAAGGCACGCCGGGCGGACGAGCCGTTGCATTTTATCGGCAGGTCACTCGATTTGGCACGTCGTTAATCTGCAATTCATCCAAAAAACGATGGATTAATCTGGCATTCATCTGCTGGACGATGTGCTTCTTTTGGGACAAAGAGGTTGGGCAATGGGAAAAAATGCCGACCTCGCCGCGCTAATCCGCACGATCCCGGATTACCCCAAACCGGGCATCCAGTTCCGCGATGTATCGACACTCCTTCTCGACGGTCGGGGCTTTCGCGACACCATCGACCGACTGGCCGCGATGGTCGCGCCCGACACCGAATTGATCGCCGGGATCGAAGCGCGCGGCTTTATCGTCGCGGCCGGCCTGTCCTATGCGCTCGGCCTTGGCAAATTGATGCTGCGCAAACCCGGCAAGTTGCCGGGTGAGAAGATCGGCACCGATTATGCCCTGGAATATGGCACCGACCGCATCGAAATGCATGTCGGGCATGTGAGGCCCGGACAGAAAGTGCTGCTGGTGGACGACCTCATCGCCACCGGTGGGACGGCGTTGGCGGGGATCGACCTCATAATAAGGGGCGGCGGGAAGGTCGAGCAGGCGCTGTTCATTGTCGATTTGCCCGACCTCGGCGGAGCACAGAAATTGAGGGATTTGGGCATCGCTGTCGATTGCCTGATCGACTTCGACGGCGACTAGTCGGCTGCGCTGCAACGATTCGACTTATTAATGTAAAATGCTATGATTATTTAGAAGCTGCGAGTCGCAATTGCGGGCTGAGACAGCAATTTTCTGTTCCCCGGGTTACAAAACGGCTCTCACCGCGCCTTACCGCGTGTCACCAGTTTATATTGCGGGCTGCCATCCCCCGAAACCCCAAACCGGCAGCCCGTATTTTGACCCTCCGCCCCTTAGGGGGCTGGGGGTCATTTTTCAGGAACGCTGCCGCAAGTTTTGATCGCCTTCGGCTCGGGCCTCTCGCTGGCAAGTTCAAATCGCGCGATATAGCCACCCAGCGCCAGCTCCTCGCTGAAACCGGTAAGCCGGTAGCCCACTGCCTCGAACTCGCAGAACAGCAATTTTGGCGCGATGCCATGCTGATCGGTCGGCCGGTCGCGATCGACGACGATAACCTCGCCGCCTTTGCGCAGCGCCGGACGCAGCCGCCAGAGGAACGCATAGGGCTCGCCGACCTCGTGGTACATGTGCACCATGAAGATGCGGTCGAAGCTGTTTGGCGGCAATCGCGGGTCGTCACCCGCCCCTTCGGCTATCGCGACATTGTCGAGCTGCTCGCGGGTCACCCGTTCGCCCAGCCGGTCGAGCGCGCCCCGGTTGATGTCCTGCGCCAGCACCCGGCCCTTGGGGCCGACACGTTCGGCGAGGCGGATCGTATAATAGCCCTCGCCCGCACCGATATCGGCAACAGTAGTTCCGAGCTTGATACCCGCCCAATCCATGACGAACTTCGCTTCGCCAGCTTCGTCGCGCGCGGCCTCGTTCGAATATTGGGTGTCGCCCACTTCGGACACAGGCCGGTAAGGCCTTGGAAATTCCGCCGAGGTTTCGGGGCGGCCATTAGCTTCTTCAACCGGCTTGCAGGCCGCAATAGATGCCAGAACAACAGAAAAGAGCAGCGCGCGTCGCGAAAACATGCCGATGATCTAACTTCAAGCCTCTTCGCTGACAAGCGCCGCGCCGGGCGCGGCGGCATCGAATGCGATGAACAGAGGTCCGACCCATTCGGGCAAAGGCTGTGGTCGGTGCGTTTCGAGATCGACGAAGACGCTGACGAGATCGACCGTCGCGCGCAAGTCATCCGCCCCGTCATCATTGGCACCGTGGATCTCGACCAACTGGGTTACGCTCGTCCGGCCAATCGCCAGCGTGCGCGCCATCACCTCGATCATCTCGTCAGGCAGGATCGGCGCGAACCAGGTCACGGTGGCCTTTTTGACGTGAAACTCCAGTTGCTCGCCGCCTGCCCGGTCGCGCAGCTTCGCCTCACGCCAATATTCGGTAATCGCAATATCGGCATAATCGAGATAGCGCGCATTGAAGACCACGCCCTGCGCGTCGGTTTCCGACCAGCGCACGCGGAAACGATGACGGAAAGCGAAGTCGGCGCGTGGCATTTATGATTACTGGCCGAAACCAAGAAATGTTGCAAGCTTACAGAGCGTTGCTATGACGTAATGGGATAAGGGTCCGGTTTTTGGGCGCAAAGGGGGATGTTATGGACTGGATGCTTTTACCTTTACAACGCTATGCAGATTTTGATGGCCGATCATGCCGCGCGGAATATTGGATGTTTGCGCTTTTGCAACTGCTGATCGCGATAGCCTGCTTCTTGATATACTTCGTATTAGCTGGTGTCTCTCCAGCATCCCAAACAGAAATGAGCAGCCTCGGCACCGGACTGTTGATCTTTTTTGTTTTAGCCTATCTTGTGGTATTCTTCATTCCGGGAATTGCAGTGACGATACGTCGCTGGCATGATTTGGACCAATCTGGGTGGTTTTTATTGTTATTTGCCGTGCTTGGGGCGATCCCGATTCTTGGCGCAATAGCCAGCCTAGGGAACCTCATCTGGTTTTGCATGCCAGGCACATCGGGGCCCAACAAATATGGAGACGACCCGCTCGAAGCATAATTACAGCGCTTTGGCGGAGGCATTTATATCGCCTTGGCTTGGCCGGGCGTGTTGACACCCATGGACTTGAGATAAGCCTTCACATTACGCGCCGCCTGGCGCAGACGATGCTCGTTCTCGACCATCGCGATGCGGACGAAACCTTCACCATCTTCGCCATAACCCACACCGGGTGCGACGGCGACTTTGGCGTGGGTCAGCAATTGCTTGGAAAACTCGAGACTGCCGAGGTGCGCCAGCGCGGGCGGCAGCGGTGCCCAGGCGAACATTGAAGCGCGCGGCGGGGGAATGTCCCATCCTGCCCGTCCGAATGCTTCGACCAGCACATCGCGACGCTTATGGTAAAGCGCGCGGTTGGCCTCGACGATATCTTGCGGGCCGTTGAGCGCGGCGCAGGCGGCGGCCTGAATGGGCGTAAAGGCACCATAATCCAGATAGCTTTTGACCCGCGTCATCGCCGCAATCAGTTGCTTGTTACCAACCGCGAAACCAACGCGCCAGCCTGCCATCGAATAGGTTTTGGATAGCGAGGTGAACTCGACCGCGACATCCTTGCCGCCCTTCACCTGAAGGATAGAGACCGTCGGATTACCGTCGAAATAGAGTTCGGAATAGGCAAGATCGGACAAAATCCAGACCTTGTTCTCCTTCGCCCAGGCCACAAGCCGTTCGTAAAAGGCCAGGTCGACCGTCTCGGCGGTCGGGTTTGAGGGATAATTGACCACAAGGATCGATGGCCGCGGCACAGTGAAGGCCATCGCGCGTTCCAAAGACCGGAAATAATTCTCGTCGGGCGTCGTCGGCACCGAGCGGATGGTGGCGCCTGCAATGATGAAGCCGAAGGTGTGGATCGGATAGCTCGGATTAGGCGCGAGCACGACGTCGCCCGGCGCAGTAATCGCGGTGGCGAGGCTGGCGAGGCCTTCCTTCGAGCCCATCGTCACCACGACTTCGCTTTCGGGATCGACCTCTACGCCGAAACGGCGGGCGTAATAATTGGCCTGCGCCTTGCGGAGGCCCGGAATGCCTTTCGACGCCGAATAGCCATGAGCATCGGGCTTTTTCGAAACCTCGACCAGCTTTTCGATGACATGCGGCGGCGGCGGCAAATCGGGGTTGCCCATGCCGAGATCAATAATGTCCTCACCCGCACTACGGGCCGCCGCGCGCATCGCATTGACTTCAGCGATGACATAAGGCGGCAGGCGCTTGATGCGGTAGAATTCTTCGGACATTGGCTCCCGTTTCGCAGCTTCGGGTGAGTGTGTCGCCTTCATGGGCGAAGTGCAGCGGGTTTTCCAGAAAAAGCTGTCCGATGCGGCTTAAGTTGACAAAACTTACGGCAACCGCCCTCCTTCATTGTCACTTTTGTCACTTTAAGGCGCGGCTGTTCCTGCAGATGCTGCGAACGATAAGCAGACGACAATGAGAAAGAGCAGTTGCCCCAGAGTCTCAAATGAAATCCTACATTTCAAGCGATTTTATAATGGGGTGGCATCCTAATTGGATATCCGCTCTCGACAACATTGCGGACGTTAGCGCACAGTCATGATCGGCACGGTTCCGCTCATTGATGCCCGCTGATTTACCTCTGTCATTACGAGGGCGATACCGGGAACGTCGAAGCTGACCCAATAGCCCCCCTTGTTCTGAAACTTCGGGAGAGGTTGGAACTCAGGCGATTGCGGTCCCGTAAACCGATAGAGACCGTCAACGCCAATCGCCCAAATCTTATTGTCGCGATGAGCCAGACTAAAGAACGCTACGGTGCTTGCTGGCTCTCCATCATCGAATGTGCCCCGTGGGGGCTGGGGGTCAAACGGTTTGAAGTAGAGCCGCCGAACATCTTTTCCGCAAACTTCAACGATGCGCCCGTGCGCCATCATGTGGACGAGCCCGACAGCCGCCATAACACAAGATGGCTTCCAAGGGGACACAGCAACGCCGTTCACGGGGTCGCACGATGTGTTAAGTGGCCCACCGCAAAGTGCACCCGACTGGTTGCGCTCGATGGTGACGACTTGCCCATCACTACGGTCAATACGTCTTAGCCCACCGCCCCACTCTCCATTGTTAAAGCCTATCCATACGGCATCCTGAGTGGCAAGGGCGGCTCCGTTGACCAATGGTGGCTCAAGTTCTTTCGTCAGTGTTTGCGCGTGCACGGTTCCGCCCTGTACTTCAAGCAGGCGACGGTTTGTCACCAGCGTGATGTCTCCTCCGCCAACGCAATCCACCGCGACCAAAGTGTCGCCGTTAGTTGGCAACTTGGTACGGACGATCCAACGGTCAGGCGAGTATCGTTGGAGCGTCCACGCTCCCCGGCCATCATCCATAACCGCTGTCAGATCGTCGGCCGATTTGCAGATTTCGACCAGCTTTCCGTTAAAATCCACGGCTTCTGGCTTGGCACCATCTGAGCCCAGCGACACAAGGGAACCGTCGAGGTGTAACAGCCAAAGCCGGTCATGTGCGAACACTGCGCGAATGATTGGCTGCATCGCAACTTGTTCAGCATCTTCAGAAATCGAAGCGCTATTACGGCACGCTTGAACCGCAGCAGCAACGAAAACTGCAGCTATAATCACCCGCGCAACAAAGAGAAGACGCTTGGACGAATTGGCTCGCTTCATCATCGAGATTATGGACTATTGGTGAGCATCGTCAATGTCTGCTTTCCACAACAAAGCAGACACTAAACCGAACCCTGCGCAAAGCCATTTATCTCGGCCTGTTACCCTTCGCCTTATGCTTCACGCCATGTTTCGACGGCGGCGGGCCGTCCTTGCGGAATGGTCGGGCGCCGTCGCGCCTTGGCGGACCACCGCGTGGGCCATCGCCGCGTGGGTTCACGCCAAGCTGCGTGCGTTGCGGCCGTCCGCCATCGCGGCCCATGCGCTTGTTTGCGCGCGCAGCTTCGCGCGGCGGGCCGCTGGCCTGGACGATTTCGACGTCATTGTCTTCGTCATGACCCGGCTGGGCGATGCCCTTGGCGAATTTGGCGACAGCGGCGGCGGCGATGCCGACATGCGTTTCGTTGGCGGCGATGCGGATCGCGCCGATGTCGTTCTTGGTCACGCCGCCCCTGCGGCAGAGCAAGGGCAATATCCATTTGGGATCGGCATTGTTGCGACGACCGACATTGAGCTTGAACCAGACCGAGTCGTCGAAGCCGGCGCGATGCGATTCCTGACGATTTTCGCGACTGCCGTCGTCGAGCATGTCGGCAGCCTGCGGCATCCTAGCGCGGTGGACGCGGACCAGAGCGGCGGCGATGTCTTCGGCGGACATGGTTTCGAGGAGACGTACGCCCAAAGCGCGATCCTCATCCTCGACTTCCACCGGAGCCAGCAGTGTTTCGAGCAGCCGGTCATGGTCCTTGGCGCGGATGTCGGCGGCGGTGGGGACGGCAATCCAGTCAGCCTCGATCTTTGCGCCGCGCAGCATCGATTCGACGCGCTTGCGGCGCTGGTAAGGGACGATCAGAACAGCGGTGCCCTTGCGACCGGCGCGACCGGTGCGGCCCGAGCGGTGCTGCAACCCTTCAGCATCGCGCGGCAGTTCGACATGGACGACGAGCGAGAGGTTGGGCAAATCAATGCCGCGTGCGGCGACGTCGGTGGCAACGCACACCCGCGCGCGCCGGTCGCGCAGCGCCTGCAATGCCTGGTTGCGCTCGGACTGCGAATGCTCGCCCGACAGCGCAACGACATTGAAGCCGCGTTCGGTCAGGTTGGCGTGCAAGTGCCGCACATTTTCGCGCGTCGCGCAGAACAATATGGCGGTTTCGGCTTCGTGGAGGCGAAGCAAATTGACCACCGCATTCTCGATGTCCGGCGGAGCGACCGTCACAACCTGATAGCTGATATCGCCATGCCCGCGATCTTCGCCGACGGTCGAGATGCGCAGGGCATCGCTTTGATAACGCTTCGCCAAGGAAACGATCGGCTTGGGCATCGTGGCCGAGAACAACAAGGTCCGCCGGTCTTCGGGTGTTGCGTTGAGGATTTCCTCAAGCTCTTCGCGAAAGCCCATGTCGAGCATCTCGTCGGCCTCGTCGAGTACCGCAACCTTGAGCGCCGACAGGTCGAGCGCACCGCGTTCGAGATGGTCGCGCAACCGTCCCGGCGTGCCGACCACGATCTGCGCCCCCTGGTTGAGCGTGCGGCGTTCCTTCGAGGCGTCCATGCCGCCGACGCAGGTCGCGATGCGCACGCCTGCCTTGGCATAGAGCCACATCAGCTCGCGGCTGACCTGCAAGGCCAGCTCGCGCGTCGGCGCGATGATCAAGGCGGCGGGTTCGCGCGCAAGGCTGACCATGCCGCCGTCGAGTATCTGCGGGGCCATGGCGAGACCGAAAGCAACGGTCTTGCCCGAGCCGGTCTGCGCCGACACGATCATGTCGCGGCCTTCGGCTTCGGCGGCGACAACGGCGGACTGGACGGGGGTGAGCGTGGTATAGCCGCGCGCGGTGAGCGCTTCGTCGAGAAGCGGGGGAAGATTTTCGAATGTCATTATGCCGCGCCCATTGCGCCCTTTTGCGGGCAATGTAAATGCTGCGCTGCACAATAAATCGATGCTTCGCCAAAAGCGCGGCTTGGGCTATGGCGGCAGCATGGCCGATTCACCGCAACTCCCGCCCTTCATGGACCCCGAACAGTTCACCAAAATGATCGACGGCACCGGCGGCGTGACAAGCGATCCGCTGACCGCTTATCAAAAGGCCCTCGATGCCTGGGGACAGGTGCTGGCGCCGCTCGCCAAGGCAGGACGCGACAAGGTCGACCCGAAGGACCGGCGCTTTTCGGGGCCGCAATGGGAGCATCCCGTGTTCGACCTGGTGCGGCAAGGTTATCAGGTGATGTCCGACTATATGCTCGGCGCGGCGGAGCAATTGGACAATGTGCCCGAGGCGGAGAAGGCCAAGATCGGCTTTGCCATCCGCACTGTGGTCGAGGCGATGAGCCCGGCCAATTCGCCCTTCACCAATCCGGTGGCGCTCGAAAAGGCGGTCGAGACCAAGGGCGCGAGCCTGATGTCCGGCATGCAGAACCTGATGCACGACATGCAGCGCGGGCAGTTGACGCATACCGACCCGCAAGCCTTTACGCTCGGCGAAAATATCGCCGCCACCCCCGGCAAGGTCGTGCACCAGACGCCACTCTATCAGTTGCTGCAATATGAGCCGACAACCGAAAAGGTTTTCGAAACCCCGCTCATTATCTTCCCGCCGTGGATCAACCGGTTCTACATTCTCGACCTGACCGCCGAAAAAAGCTTCATCAAATGGTGCACGGACCAAGGCATTACTGTCTTTGTTGCCTCATGGAAGTCTGCCGACAGCAGCATGAAGGATGTGGTCTGGGACGATTATATTGCAGCGCAGATCGACGCTATCGACACCGTCCGCAAGGGCCTGAAGGTCGATGATGTTCATACCATCGGTTATTGCGTGGCGGGGACCACTTTGGCCGCAACTCTCGCGATCCTTGCGACGAAGGGTGAGGCCGACAAGGTCAGGAGCGCGACCTTCTTCACCGCGCAGGTCGACTTCACGCGCGGTGGCGAATTGCTCAACTTCATCGACGAGCACCAGATCAAAATGATGGAGGCGCTCGCCGCGCCGCAGGGCTATCTTGACGGCCGTTTCCTCGCGCTCACCTTCAACATGCTGCGCGGCAAGGATTTGATCTGGTCGACGGTGGTGAAAAATTACCTGCTCGGCGAGGAATATCCGGCATTCGACCTGCTTCACTGGAACGGCGACGTCACCAACCTGCCCGCCCGCTGGCACCGCGAATATCTGTGCGATCTCTATCGCGACAACCGGCTGGTGGAGCCGGGCGCGATGTCAGCACTCGATACGCCGATCGACCTCCGCAAGGTCAAGACCCCCACCTATATCCAGGCAGGCCGCGAGGACCATATTGCGCCTGCCGAAAGCGTCTGGAAATTGCAGGATCATTTCACCGGCCCGATCCGCTTCGTGCTGGCGGGGAGCGGGCATATCGCAGGAGTCGTCAACCCGCCTGTCCAGCAGAAATATCAATATTGGACCAACGATTCGAAGCCGGCATCTCTCGACGAATTTATCGAAGGCGCGACCGAAACAAAGGGAAGCTGGTGGCCCGATTGGCTTGAATGGCTCGAACAGCAGAGCGACAGGAAAGTTGCAGCAAAGGGCGCACGCATCCCCGGCGAAGGCCCACTCAAGGCATTGGAAGCTGCACCGGGGAGCTATGTGAAGACGCGCTGAAGAGAAGACGGCGCTAGCGCCGTCTTCTTCGCAACGTCATTCGGCTTGCGGTGCCGCAGCGCTCGCATTTTCGGGCAGACCGCCGAGTTCGCCGACCATCTTCTTATAGGCGTCGAGATAGGCAAGCACGATGACCTGGCCGATGTCGCTATTCTGGTAGCTGCCGCCCCCAGCACCTGCGAGGCCGCCGCCCCACCAAGCACCGCCGCCTGCTCCCCAGCTTAGATCGGACTTGCGATAATAGCCTTCGCTAAGCGCCTCGATCTCTGTGGTGCGGACATTGACGACCGACAGCGAGACGCTGGCTTCCTTCTTCGAAACCTTCAGCCCGCCGACCAGACCGCCGACCAGCCGCCCGCCAAGCGCTCCAGCCAAACCGCCTGCTATCCCGCTGCCACCCGAATTGCTGTTGCGGCTGATGATGTCCGGCACGATCACATAATCCGCAGCCTTGACCTGCCGTTTGCCGATATTGGAGCCTGCCTGCAATTCACCCGAGTCGCCCAACGCGCGTTCGACCGCACGCGCCGCCAAACCGCCGCCGCGATCGACCAGACTGAAGCAGCCTGACTTCTGCACAAAGAATTTGATGACGGCTTCCGGGTTCGAAAGCCCGAGTTCGCTCCACCATTGCGTTTCAGGCTCGGTAATCGCCACCGTGCCTAGTTTGCGCGTGCAGACCGGAATTTCGGTCATGTTCTTGTCCTGCGCCTTCTTGGCCGAGGATTTGTCTTCCTTGGCATGTACCGGCGCGGCGGAAGCCAGCATAGCGCCGGCCAGCAATGTCGAAAATATCAGTCGCATCAAATCCCTCCATGACAGGCACGTCCGCGACATGCCCCGAAAATCCGATTTTTTGGTGCGACCTCTACCCAAGGCTATATGCCTGCGAGCGTCAGTGTACTAGTACATTTTCGACAGATTCCGCGCGCTGACGCTTACCGAACACCAAGATAAAGCAGAGTTGACGTTTACGTAAACGTCGGGCATAACTGCCTCAAGCTTTTGAGGAGAGTCGCCGTGCAAATGGAATTCAGCCCCGAGGAATTGGCCTTCCAGCAGGAAGTGCGTACTTTCATCGCCGAAAATTATCCCGAAAAGCTGCGCAGCGTGCAGGACGAGGGGCACGATCTTTCGAAGGAAGATTTCCTGTCATGGCACCGCATCCTCGCCCAAAAGGGCTGGATCGCGCCTGCCTGGCCGGTCGAATATGGCGGCCCGGGCTGGACGCCCACGCAGCGTTTCATCTGGTCGGAAGAACTGGCCGCTGCCGATTGCGTCGGCACGATGCCCTTCGGCCTGTCGATGGTCGGGCCGGTGATTTACACCTTCGGCACACCCGAGCAAAAGGCCCGCTTCCTGCCCGGCATCCTCTCCGGCGACGATTGGTGGTGTCAGGGTTACTCCGAGCCCGGCGCTGGCTCGGACTTGGCTTCGCTCCGTACCAAGGCCGTCCGCGACGGCGATGACTATATCGTCAACGGCCAAAAGACATGGACGACGATGGCGCAGCACGCCGATTGGGGCTTTTTCCTTGTGCGCACAGATCCCGACGCCAAGCAGCAGGAAGGGATCAGCTTCCTGCTCATCGACATGAAATCGCCGGGCGTTACCGTGCGCCCGATCATCACTTTGGGCGGCGAACATGAAGTCAACGAGGTTTGGCTCGAAGATGTCCGCGTTCCGGTTGCGAACCGCGTTTACGAAGAAAATAAGGGTTGGACTTGCGCGAAATTCCTGCTGGCGCACGAGCGCACCGGCATCGCTGCAGTCGCGCGGTCGAAGCGCGGAGTCGAGAAGATCAAGGAGATCGCGCGGACCGAAATGGATGGCGACCGTGCGCTCATCGCCAATCCGTTTTTCAAGCGCAAGATTGCCGAGCTGGAGATCGACCTGACCGCGCTTGAGTTTACCGAACTCCGCAGTCTTGCCGGTGTCGCCTCCGGCAAAGGACCGGGGCCGGAATCAAGCCTGCTCAAGATCAAGGGCAGCGAAATCCAGCAGCGGATTACCGAACTCGCGCTAGAAGCGGTCGGCCATTATGGCGCGCCTTATTTCCGTGGTTTCGGCGAGGGCGACAACGAGCACCCCATCGGCCCCGATTATGCCCACCGCGCCGCGCCAACCTATTTCAACGCACGCAAGACGACGATTTACGGCGGATCGAACGAGATCCAGCGCAATATCATCGCGAAGATGGTTTTGGGCATCTAGCCCACGTCGTCCCCGCGCAGGCGGGGACCTCGGGAAGTTTACCCAACATGGTCGGTCTAAGCCGACTACGGCCCCCGCCTTCGCGGGGGCGACGAGAGGACGAGACGTAATGGACTTTAGCTACACCGAAACGCAGGAAATGATCCGCGACACGCTTTCGCGCTTCCTTGCCGACACCTATGATTTCGAAACACGCCAGAAGATGATCGCGAGCGACGGCGGGCGCGACCCCGGCGTATGGAAAGCCCTGGCGCAGGAACTCGGGATGCTAGGTGCGGCCTTTAGCGAAGAGCATGGCGGTCTTGGTGGCGGGCACCTCGAAAACGCGCTGATTATGGAAGAACTGGGCAAGGTCATTGCGGTCGAGCCTTATCTCCAAACTGTCGTGATCGGCGGCGGTGCGCTGAAAGAGGTCGGCGGCCCGGTGGCCGACGCGGTCATCCCCGAAATCATCGGCGGCAATGTCGTCATCGCCTTTGCCTATGCCGAGCCACAAGGTCGCTACGACCTTGCCAATATCCGCACCACGGCGAAGAAGGATGGCGCAGGCTATGTCCTAAGCGGCCATAAGGCCGTTGTCTACGGTGCGCCTTGGGCGACGCACTATCTCGTCACTGCGCGCACCGGCGGATCGCATCGTGAGGCGCAAGGCGTTTCGCTGTTCCTGATCGACGCCAATACGCCGGGAATCGTCCGGCGCGATTATCCGACTGTCGATGGTTTTCGTGCCTCCGAAGTCTATTTCGAAAATGCCGCGATTCCGGGCGATGCTTTGCTCGGGGGAGAAGGCACTGGCCTGCCGCTGGTCGAGCAGATCGTCGATCAGGCAACCGTGGCCGTCTGCGCCGAGGCGAGCGGCGTTACCTTCAAGCTGCACGAAGGCACGCTCGATTATGCGCGCCAGCGTAACCAGTTCGGCCAGCCGATCTCGCGCTTCCAGGTGCTCCAGCACCGCATGGTCGACATGTTCATGGAGGTCGAGCAGATCAAGTCGATGACGATCATGGCAACGTTGAAGCTCGACCTTGCTGCCAGCGAGCGGATGGCGGCAGTGTCCGCGGCAAAGGCCAAGGTCGCGCGCTCTGCCCGCTTTGTCGGCCAGAATGCAATCCAGACCCATGGCGGCATCGGTATCACGCAGGAACTGGCGATCGGCCATTACTTCAAACGGGCCACCATGATCGAGGGGCAGTTCGGCTCGGCCGATCATCATTATGAGCGTTTTGAGCGGCTGACTTTGGCCGAATAACCGTCACCCCCGCGAAGGCGGGGGTCTCAGTTAGCCTGCCGCAAACCTCCCGAGATTCCCGCCTTCGCGGGAATGACGAACCCAATTATTACATTTTTGTGCACTGCAACATTTTTCGTTGACATTGCCTGCCCGAATCATTATTGTGCAGTGCAACACAACAGAAATGGTGCTTGATATGGCCAGCAAGGCAAATACCCCCGCAACGACGAAAACCGCAAAGCCTGCGGCACCGAAAGCTGCGCCTGCTAAAGCTGCTCCGGTTGCCGCGAAGGTCGAGGCTGACAAGCCTGCCCCTGCTGCTGCAACCCCGGTCGCTACAAAGCCGGTTCCTGCCAAAGTAGAGGCCGAAAAGCCCGCGCCCGCGCTGGTCACCAAGATCGTTTCTGTCGAACCCACCCCGATTGCTCAAGGAGTAACGAAGATGACCGATACTGTTAAAGCCACTACCGAAAAGGCCACCGAATTTTTCGCCGACGTTCGCGAAAAGGCAACCGAAGCCGCTGAAAAGGGCAAGAAGCTTGCTGCAGACGCCGTTGAATTCAACAAGGCCAATGTCGAAGCCATGATCGAAGCCGGCAAGATTGTTGCCAAGGGCGCGCAGGACATGGGCAAGACCAACCTCGAATATGCCAAGAAGAATTTCGAAGAAGCACAGGTTGCCGTCAAGGAACTGACCGCAGTCAAGTCGCCGACCGATTTCGTCAAGCTGCAGGGTGAATGGGCTCGCAAGGGCTTCGACACCGCCGTTGCCCAGGGTTCGAAGAACACCGAAGCAATGGTCAAGCTGGTCAGCGACATGTTCCAGCCGATTTCGAACCGCATCGCGGCGACCACCGATCTTTTCAAAAAGGCTGCGTAAGCAACTTTCTGAATATTGTGCCGGTGCGCTAATCGCACCTGCCGCCCTCTCTCCTCCTCCTAAAGGCGGTGGGAAGCTGAAGCGGACCGGCGCATGAATTTAGAGACCGTCCTTTCCGTAAGCGAAAGGGCGGTTTCTTTTTGTGTTGCGACAAACGCACTTGCGGAACCGCCCCGCCCTATCCTATTTTAGCGCGATGCAGATTTTCTCCGGCCCTGATGACGATGACGACAAGCCCGGCGGCACGCCCGGCGTAGGCCTCGCCACGCGCACGCGGCCCAAGACGCAAAAGCCCAGCCAGTATAAGGTGCTGCTGCTCAACGACGATTACACACCGATGGAATTCGTCGTTCATGTGCTGAAAGCTTTTTTCGCGATGGACACCGACCAGGCGACGCGGGTGATGCTTCATGTCCACCAGAAGGGCGTCGGTGTTTGCGGGATTTTCACCTATGAAGTCGCCGAGACCAAGGTGACTCAGGTCATGGACTTCGCGCAGAAGAACCAGCATCCGCTGCAGTGCACGCTTGAAAAAGCGTGACTAAAGCCGCTTTGATCGTCGGGGCCGGCGATGCCACCGGCGGCGCGATCGCGCGGGCCTTTGCGCGGGAAGGCTTTACCGCCTGCGTCAATCGACGCGCGCGCAATGCGGAGCAACTGGAAACGCTGGCACAATCGATCCGCGATGAAGGCTTTGCCGCTCAGTCCTATCCCGGCGATGCACGGATCGAGGAAGAGGTCGTCGCGATGGTCGATGCCATCGAGCGCGACGTCGGACCGATCGAGGTCGCCGTGTTCAATATCGGTGCGAATGTAAATTTCTCGGTGCTCGAAACCACCGCGCAGGTCTATCGCAAGGTCTGGGAAATGGCCGCTTTCGCCGGATTCCTGATGGGTCGCGAAGTCGCAAAGCGCATGGTCGAGCGGGAGTCGGGGACGATCATCTTTACCGGCGCGACGGCGAGCTTGCGCGGCGGCAAGGGTTTTTCGGCATTTTCTGGGGCCAAGGGCGCGCTGCGGATGCTCGCGCAGTCGATGGCGCGCGAGCTGGGGCCGCAGAACATCCATGTAGCGCATGTCGTGATCGATGGCGGCATCGATACCGAATTCATCCGCGGCATCCGCCCCGATTTCGACCAGGCGAAGGCGGCGGACAAGGTGCTATCGCCCGACGCCATCGCGGCGCAATATGTCGCTTTGCACAAGCAGCACCGCAGCGCGTGGACGCACGAAATGGATTTAAGACCCTGGGCCGAAACATTTTAACTTACCCGTCGCACCAGCGCAGGCTGGTGCCTATGTCGCCTTTCGGTTTAGACTGACATACGTGATGGGTCCCAGCCTCCGCTGGGACGACGTAAAGAGTAGGGGTGGCTTATGGTAAAGACGTTTGAATTCCTCTTCGATTTCGGCGGCCCGAACAGCTATCTGGCACACAAATTGCTACCTGAAATCTGCACACAAACAGGTGCGGAAGCGACCTATGTACCTATCCTGCTCGGCGGCCTGTTCAAGCTGACCAATAATCAGGCCCCGCTGATGCGCTATGCGGATACCCCTGCCAAACGGAACTACGAAATGCTCGAGTTCGACCGTTTCGTGAGGGCACACGACCTACCGTTCAAAATGAACCCGCATTTCCCGATCAACTCCCTTTACCTGATGCGCGGTGCAGTGGCGGCACAGCATCTGGATTGCTTCATGCCCTATGTCGAAACAATCATGGGCGCGATGTGGGAGCAGGGTTTGAATACCGGAGATCCGGCGGTGGTTGGACAGATTCTCGACACGGCCGGGCTCGATGGCGCTACTTTGCTGGCCAAGGCGGAAGAGCCAGAGGTAAAGGCCGAGCTTGCCGAAAATACTGAAAAGGCAGCAGCGCGCGGGGCATTCGGTGTTCCGACCTTCTTTGTCGGCAACGAAATGTTCTGGGGCAAGGAACGGTTGGGCCAGTTATCAGAGGCGCTTGCCAGCTAGCTGATTCCCGCTAAATACCGGCGATGGACAAGATCATCGTACGCGGCGGCAACGCGCTCAAGGGCAAAATTCCGATATCGGGGGCGAAGAACAGCGCGTTGACGCTGATCCCCTGTGCGCTGCTTACCGATGAGCCGCTGACGCTGCGCAACCTGCCGCGGCTGGCCGATATCGACGGTTTCCAGCATCTGATGAACCAGTTCGGCATATCGACGACGGTTGCAGGATCGCGCCCCGAGGATTTCGGCCGCGTGATGACGCTCGAAGCCACGCGCATTACCAGCAACATCGCGCCTTACGACCTCGTCCGCAAGATGCGCGCCTCGATCCTGGTACTCGGCCCGATGCTGGCGCGCAGCGGCGAGGCGACGGTGTCGCTGCCCGGCGGTTGCGCTATCGGCAACCGGCCTATCGACCTGCATTTGAAAGCGTTGGAAGCCTTTGGCGTCGAGATCGAAGTCGCCGCGGGCTATGTGAAGGCGATTGCCAAAAAGGGCATTCCCGGTGGCACTTACACTTTCCCCGTTGTCTCGGTCGGTGCGACCGAAAATGCGCTGATGGCAGCGAGCCTCGCCAAAGGAACCTGTGTCCTCCACAACGCCGCGCGCGAGCCCGAAATTGTTGACCTGTGCAACCTTCTTGTCGACATGGGCGCTGAGATCGAGGGCATCGGCAGCTCCGACCTCATCATCCACGGCAAAAACCGCCTCCACGGCGCGACCTATCGCGTGATGAGCGACCGGATCGAGGCAGGCAGCTACGCCTGCGCCGCCGCGATCACCGGTGGCGATGTCGAGCTGATCGGTGCGAAGGCCAACGAGATGGACGCTACCCTGGATGCATTGCGGCAGGCAGGCGTAACCGTCGAGGCGACCAAGGACGGCGTCCGCGTGGCCTCGGATGGCAAGCTTAAACCGCTCACTATCTCGACCGCGCCCTATCCCGGCTTTGCCACTGACATGCAGGCGCAGTTCATGGCGATGCTGTGCATGGCCGACGGCGCAAGCGTGCTGACCGAAACCATCTTCGAAAACCGCTATATGCACGTCCCCGAGCTGAACCGCATGGGCGCACATATCGAAACCAAAGGCCGCACCGCTATCGTCCACGGCGTCAAGCGCATGACCGGCGCGCCGGTAATGGCCACCGACCTGCGCGCCTCGATGAGCCTCGTGATCGCGGGGCTGGTGGCCGAGGGCGAGACGCACGTCAGCCGCCTGTATCACCTCGACCGTGGTTACGAACGGCTCGAAGAAAAGCTGCAACTGGTCGGCGCCGATGTGGAGCGAGTCGGGGCAGAATAATAAGTACGCTTGCCAAATAGCCGATTAGGCGGCAATTTTGCGTGGAGAGGACTCCATGACCGTACAACTGCCGATGCCTGGTCGCAAACGCCATCCGGTTCTGGATGCCATCCGGCACAGCCCGATTGCCACAGTGGTCAGCGACCCGGCGCAAGCGGACAATCCGCTGATTGCCGTCAATCGTGCGTTCTGCGCGCTAACCGGCTATACCGAAGAGGAAATATTGGGCCGTAACTGCCGTTTCCTGCGGGGTCCCGATACCGAGAATAGCCAGACCCAAAAACTGCGTGATGGAATATTCCACCGCAAACCGACATTGGCCGAGCTGGTCAATTACCGCAAGGACGGCTCGCCGTTTCGCAACGCGGTGATGATTGCGCCGATGTTCGATGACGACGGTGCCGTCGAATATTATGTCGGCTCGCAGATAGAAATCCTGCCCGACGAAGAGAGTATCGCGGTCGTTCGCCAGCAGCAGGCGGCTGAAATCGTCGATCGCCTGAGTCCGCGCCAACGCGAGATATTGCAGCAAATGGCGCAAGGGTTCCGGACGAAACAGATAGCCTTCCGCCTTTCGCTCAGCGAGAAAACGGTGCAGATGCACCGCATGCTGATGTTCAAGAAGCTATCGACATCGAATGCCGCGGATGCGGTACGGATAGCGGTCGAAGCGGGCCTTTAGTCTGCGGACCCATATAGGCCAAATGCTGTATTGGCCAATCCGGCAATCACGCGCATCTAACGTTCACAGACAGGCGGCAGGTTCGGTTTGCATATGCACCCCGATCCATCCCTCCCTCGATGGAAGAGGCGCATAAGACTTACCGGTTTCCCTCCTCCGGTTGATTTTACAGAATTTGCCGTCTGCCTGTCACCGCAACGCAAACCTGCGGAACGCACCGATCACCATACCCCCCCGGGTCGCAATTGTACCGTCACAGAATGTTTGTGACGGTACTTTTTTGCGCGTTAGCGGTGAGCCAAAGCCGGATGGCGCTCGCGAGGCCACAAGGCGTGCCGGATTCGAGCCGCTCCACATCGATTTGCGCGACCAGCGCATTGACCGGGAGGTTTTTCCCGTCCGCAGCGAGCTTCAACGCATCCCAGAACAAGGGCTCCAGGCTGATCGAGGTCTGGTGCCCGGCGATGGTCATGCTGCGTTTGACCGGAGGGTGGTAGATGGAGGATTTAGTCACGCGACCCGCTTAACACCTCAGTTCGTCATCCTGAACTCGTTTCAGGATGACGAGCGGCGGTGCATTGTGCTGGAGCCGAAGGCGAGCACCGCTCAAACATGTTCAGCGTGACGATGGGCGGGCGAAGGGAGCGTGACCCTTCAATACATATGCTGCCCGCCATTGATGCTCAGCGTCGATCCGGTAATGAAACCCGCATTGTCGCTAGTTAAAAACTCGACACCGCGCGCAATTTCATCCGGCTGCCCCAGACGCCCCACGGGTATCTGCGCGATGATTTTTTCCATCACATTTTCAGGAATGGTCGAAAGCATTTCGGTACCGATATAACCCGGTGCAATTGCGTTGGCGGTCACGCCATATCGCGCACCTTCAGCCGCCAGCGACTTGGTAAAGCCGTGGATGCCCGATTTGGCCGCAGCATAATTGACCTGCCCGATCTGACCGCCCTGTCCGTTGACAGAGCCGATATTGACGATGCGGCCCCATTTGCGCTCGCGCATTCCGGCGAATACTGCTTTCGCCATGTTGAAGCAGCCGGTCAGGTCGACGCGGATCACCTCGTCCCATTGTTCGAAGGTCATCTTCACCATCGTCGCGTCGCGGGTGATGCCGGCGTTGTTGACCATGATATCGATCTGGCCATATTCGGCCTCGATCGCGGCGCAGGCGTCGATGCAGCTTTTATGGTCGCCCACGTCCCATTTGCTGACTGCGATGCCGGTACGTTCGGAGAATTCCTTAGCAGCGGCGTCGTTGCCGCCATAATTGGCGATGACGGTCCGGCCCTTTTCCTGAAGCTTCAAACTGATCGCCTCGCCGATACCGCGTGTTCCGCCGGTGACCACTGCCACTCTTGCCATCGATTCTCTCCTGCCGTTTCTCGTTGATTTATCGCCTGATTAGTCAGCGGCGAGCGACGCGGCAAGTTGACGTGAGCGTTAGCGCATAGCTATTCAGATCCACCCGGAAAGTTCCCGGCGTATGATGCCTTCGAGCATGTCCATCCCCGGCGCGCTGTCGTTGAGACACGGCAGATACGCATAATGCGTGCCGCCAGCGGCCTCGAATTGCTCCTTGCCTTCCATGGCGAGCTCTTCGAGCGTTTCGAGGCAATCGACTGAGAAGCCGGGCGCGAAAATTGCAAGCTTCGTCTTGCCCGCCTGCGCCAATCGCGCGAGCGTTTCGTCAGTCGCGGGCTCAAGCCATTTGGCGCGACCGAAACGCGACTGGAAACTGACCACCAGTTCGCGGCCCATCGCCTCGGACAGCAGCCGCGCGGTTTTCTGGCACTGGCAATGATAGGGGTCACCCAGATGCAGCGTGCGCTCGGGCATGCCGTGAAAGCTGATAACCAGCGCGTCGGGGGTGAAGTCGATGGCAGCCAGCGAGGTTTCTAGCGAGGCTTTCAGCGCGGCGATATAGGCCGGGTCATCATGATAGGCCGGTAACGTGCGGATCGCGGGATGCCAGCGCAGTTTGGACAAAGCGTCATAGGCCTCTTCCTGCACCGTGCCGGTAGTGGCGCTCGAATATTGCGGATAAAGCGGTGCGATAAGGATGCGATCGCAGCCTGCATCCTTCATCGCAACCAATTCGGGGCCGATGGCGGGTTCGCCATAACGCATGGCATAACGGACATGGGTGGCGGCGCCCAGCCGCGCAGCGAGTGCCTCGGCCTGCGCGATAGTGAAAAAGGCGAGCGGCGAGCCTTTGTCGGTCCAGACCTTGGCGTAGGCCTTGGCCGATTGCTGGGGGCGGGTGTTGAGGACGATAGCGCGCAGGATGGGTTGCCAGACCAGAGGCGGAATCTCGACGACCCTCTGATCTGAAAGGAATTGTTTGAGATATCGACGGACGGCCTCCGGTGTCGGCGCTTCGGGGGTACCAAGATTTACCAGCAGCACACCGACCTTCGCGGGCGGGACTGCCGGATGATCGGCGGGCCGCTCCATCAAAGACCCCGTGACAAAAGCGGCAGCTCGCGCAACCGCACGCCTGCAGCGGAGAATAGCGCATTGGCAACGGCCGGTGCAACAGCGGGGACGCCGAGCTCGGTCACGCCGCCGGGTGCTTCGTCGCTCCGGATGAATTCGACAATGATTTCGGGGACATCAGCCAAGGTCGGCAAATCGATCTCGCGCAAGCGGCGCACCGACGGCAGACCTTCTTCGAAATCGGTCGAAGCGCCTAGCGCTTGCGCGAGGCCGAAAATGATGCCGCCCTCGATCTGCTGGCGCGCGAGGTCCGGGTTTATCAGCCGCCCGCAATCGACCATCGCCGAAATGCGATCCACGCGCACGCCGCTTGACCCCGTCCTCGCGCTGGCGATGATGGCGATATGGCTGCCGCGCATGCTGTGGCAGGCCAGCCCCTTGCTGCTGCCCGACGCGCCGCCGTCCCAGTTCGCCATGCTGGCAACGCCGGTCAGGCAGCGGGCAAGCCGTGTCTGTCCGACCAGCATCTGCATCCGATAGGATAACGGCTCGACGCCCGCCTTGTGCGCAAGTTCGTCGATGAAACATTCGAGGAAGAAGCAGTTATGGCTATGTGCCATGCTCCGCCACGGTCCGGTCGGGACCGGCAGGCTGACGGGGAAATGGTCGACGGTCAGATTGGGTATGGCATAAGGCGGCACCGCGCCTTCTATGGCAAAGATATCGAACTCGCCACCCGCGCTTTCGCGCGCGTCGTTGGCGCTTTCGCCGTCGATGCGATTGGCCAGTTCACGCATGGTCGAAGCGGCGGCAACGCGCACCGCAAGCCCAGCAACGCGGCCTTCGCGGTCGATTGCGCCGGTCATCCGCCCCAAAGCAGGGCTGCGCACATGGTCGCGGATGAAATCCTCGGGGCGCGACCAGGTGAGTTGCACCGGGCGCTCGATTTCCTTGGCTATCACAGCGACCTGAGCGGCGATCAGGCTGTCGAAATTGCGGTCGAAGCTGCCGCCTGCGAATACCGGGTAGACGATGACATCATCGGGATCGATGCCGATGGCTTTTGCTGCCGCCGTGCGCACCGTTTCGGGGGCTTGGCTGGCGATCCATATCTGCAGACGGCCGCTTTGGTAAAATGCCGTCGCCGAACGGGTTTCGATGGGCGCGTGGACTGCGGCGGCGACGGTATAGTCCGCCTTAAACACGCGGGTCCCGGCTTCTTTTTGCAGCGCTCCATCGACATCCCCCGCACGGACCAAGCGTGTGCCCGGACCTTTGGTTATCACGTCGGACAGCGACTGAGCGATCTGACCGCTGTCCGCCATCCGGCCTTTCGTCGTGAACACCGGTGCCATCGCATCCAGCGCGCGGTTCGCCGCCCACCAGTTGGTCGCGACCGCCGCAATCCAGTGATCGGTGCGCAATACATTCAGCAGCCCGCTGATTTTCGATGCGGCCCTGGTATTGGCTGACTTAAGCCTGGTGTCGCCGATCGGCCCTGCCCTGACCGAGGCATAAAGCATGTCGGGGAGTCTGATATCGCCCGCAAAGCTGGCGCTGCCGTCTACCTTAGAGGAAATGTCGAGACGCGGCGCATCGCGGCCCGACAGATGATTTCGGGCGTTGGGGCGCAACGGGACCGGGTCGGGAGGGGTCAGGCTGGCGGCCTCGACCACCAGATCGGCAAAGGCGATGCGCTTCTTGCCGAATGTCACGAAGCCCTTGTCGGTTTCGCATTGCTCCCAATCGGTATCCCAGCGAGCCGCTGCCGCCTGACAGAGCAACGCGCGCGCCGTCGCGCCTGCCTCGCGGCACGGTTTTTCGAACTGGCGGATCGAGGACGAGCCGCCCGTGATGACAAAATTGCTGCGCCGCGCCTGTTCGGCGACAAAGCTCTCGGTAGCGGCGATATTCTGCGGGTTGATCGACTCCGGCCAGAAAGCGGGTGCCCATTCGCGCGCCAGCAATTCGTTGGCGAACAAGGGATTGGCCGAAACCGGCTGCACTGCAACCGAGCGCCAGTCCGCGCCGAGTTCGCCCGCGACGATTTGGGCGAGCGCGGTGTATACCCCTTGCCCGGATTCGCTTTGCGGCAAGGCGATAATGACCTTCCCATCCTCCGCAATTTTCAGCCACGCGCCGAACAGATGCTCGCCATCGGTGGCTCGCAAATTGGTGTGGTACTGGCGCGGCCACAGGCTCCACGCGATCAGCAGCCCTGCGCCGATGCCGCCGCCCACCAGCACATTGCGGCGCGACAGACCCTGTTTTTCCACTGTTGCCGCCTTCATGCAGCGGCTTTCCTGGTGTCGATCCAGTCTGAAACCTGTCGGGCGATATCGGCATATGCGGTTGCGATCACGCCGTCGCCCAATGCCGGGGGTTCTCCCGCATCGCTTGCCAGGCGGATAGCGATGTCGAGCGGGATGCGGCCCAGAAAGGGAATGTTCAATTCCTTGGCCGCTGCCTCTGCGCCGCCTGTGCCAAAAGGCTCGCTCATCTCGCCGCAATGCGGACAGAGATAGCCGGCCATATTCTCGACAAGGCCGATGATAGGTACTTTGGCTGTATCGAAAAAGCTGATTGCCCGCGCCGCATCGATTAACGCCAGATCCTGCGGCGTCGAAATGATGACCGCGCCGACGGGCTTGTGCTTCTGAATCATCGATAGCTGGATATCGCCGGTGCCGGGCGGCAGGTCGACGATGATGTCGCGAACCTCTCCCCAATGCGCATCGACCAGTTGCGACAGTGCATTACCCGCCATCGGTCCACGCCACGCGACCGCCTGTCCGGGTTCGACGAGCTGCCCCATCGACAGAAAGGGCAGGTTTCCAGCGCCGCGCAAAGGGAACATCTTCTTGTCCGCTGCCTCTGGCTTGCGGCCTTCCGCTCCCAGCAGTCGCGGCTGCGAAGGCCCGTAGATATCGGCATCGGCAAGGCCGACGCTGCGGCCTGCGCGCGCCATAGCCACGGCAAGATTGGCCGATAGAGTCGATTTGCCGACCCCGCCCTTGCCGCTTGCCACGGCGATCAGATTTGGCACGATGCGTTCGGCGGTCATCATCACCCGCACCGTTTCCGCACCGGAATCGAGCAATGCCGCGCGCAACTCCTGCTCGATCGCCTCACGTTCGGGCGGCGTCAGCCCCGAAACATCGAGCATCAGCGAAACCGCGCCGTCGCTGGCCTTGAGCGCGCTGGCGCGGCTGCCCGCAACACGGTTAACAACATCCCCAAAAGCATCATTATCGGCCATTGCCGATGCGAATAGAATCGTATTTGCGGGATTGACACTGTTTTTCTGAAAAAGCGTTCCTATAAAGGCTGCATGAGCAAGAAAATCGATGGCGGGGATCGTTCAATTTTGTCGGCGGACAGCAAGGGGCCGTGGGATTCCGCCGCTTCGAGCGAACCGGGCAAGCCGAAGAAGGATACGCCGGTAGCTGACGCGCCCGAAGGCAAGCCAGGCCCACGCAATCCCTGGGAACCGACGGTCGTCGAGGGCGGCAAGCGCCAGCGCGGCCCCTCGCTTGAGGATTTGCTGCGCCGCACTGGCGGTGGAGGCGGCGGTTTTGGCGGGATGCCCAAGCGTGCCGACGGCAAAAGCTGGTGGCCGCTTATTGTTGGCGGACTGGTCGCGATCTGGCTGGTGTGGACCAGCGTTCACAGGCTTGGTCCGGAGCAGGAAGGTGTCGTTACCTTCGTCGGAAAATATGCCCGCACCGTTGGCCCCGGCATCCAGTTCACTGCGCCTTTCCCAATCGAAAGCATGCAGAAAGTAGATACGAAGCAGATTCAGACCACCTCGGTGGGCTCACCCAAAGCGAGCAGCGAAAATCTGGTGCTGACCCGCGACCAGAGCATTATCGATATGGCTTATGACGTGCGCTGGTCGATCAAGGACCCCGAGTTGTACCTGTTCCAGCTCGACAGTCCCGACGGCACGGTCAAGGAAGTTGCGGAAAGCGCGATGCGTGCTGCGGTTGCCAATTTCGACCTGACGCAAGCCATCGGCCCCGGTCGCGGAGCTATCGAACTGGAGGTGCGCCAGCGGATGCAGCAAGTGCTCGACGAATATCGCTCGGGCGTGCTGGTACAGAGTATCTCGATTCGTCAGTCCGACCCGCCGGCTGAAGTCAACGACGCTTTCCGCGAGGTCAATGCGGCGCAGCAAAGGCGCGAAAGCTACCTGAACGACGCGCGCGCCTATGCCAGCCGCGTGACCGAGCTGGCACAGGGCGAAACGGCGGAGTTCGACAAGATCTACACCGAATATCGCGAGGCACCCGAAGTGACGCGCACCCGCCTTTATTATGAAACGATGGAGCAGGTGCTGGGCAAGGTCGACAAGACCATCGTCGAAAGCGGCGTTACGCCCTATCTGCCGATCCCGGGCCTCCAGCAAAGGACGACGCCCAGGAACGAGCCGGTAACGGTAACGGGGAAAAAGCAATGAACCAGACATTTACCCGCAATCCCATTTATCTGGGTCTGGCAGCATTCGCCGCGATTGTCATGCTCAGCATGTCGGTCAACATCGTGCCCGAAACGCAGCAGGCGATTATCAGCAGCTACGGCAAGGTCGACCGGGTCGTGAACGCTTACCGCCCGGGTGAGCAATTCGGCTCGACACGCGCAGGTCTCACCTTCCGCATTCCCTTTGTCGAGCAGATCCAGATGATCGACAAGCGCGTGCTGAGCGTCGAAATGGAGCAGCAGGAAGTGCTGTCGACCGACCAGCTGCGGCTTCAGGTCGATGCGTTCGCCCGCTTTCGGGTCGTCAAGCCCGACCAGATGTATCGCACGATCCGCACCGAAGACCGGTTACGCGACCAGCTCAAGACGATTTTGGGCTCTTCGCTGCGCAATGAATTGGGCAAACGGACCTTCGTCGCGTTGCTGAGCGCCGAGCGCGGCGCGGTGATGGAAAATATCCAGAATGCTCTGAATCGCGAAGCGAGCAAATATGGTGCCGAGGTCATCGATGTCCGCATCAAGCGCGCCGACCTGCCCGCCGCCACGCTACAATCGGCCTATAACCGGATGCGCAGCGCGCGGAACCAGGAAGCCATTGCCATCGACGCCGAAGGGCAGAAAGAAGCGCAGATTATTCGCGCCGAGGCCGAGGCGCAGGCTGCGCGCATTTACGCGATCAGTTATAATAAGGACCCGGAATTTTACGATTTCTACCGGGCGATGCAAAGCTATCGCCAGACCTTCCAGAATGGCGAGGGCGGTAGCAACATCATATTGTCGCCGCAGAACGCCTATCTGGAAAAATTCAGGAACGGTCGTTAGTCGAAACACAGATGACGTTGGGCGGTTGAGCCAGTCTCCATTCAATTGACGTTAAGCAAAATCGCGTCATCGAATGGCGGAATTTCGGGGTTCACAGACCCCATATAGTGAAGAGGAATGAAACCCGTGCGTTACGCTTATGCAGTTACCACCGCGCTTTTGATGGCTGGCGGCACCGTCGCTCTTGTTACAGGCAATCCGGTAGGCGCGCAGACTGGTGCTCCGGTGTCCGAACAGGCTAACCTTGCTCCGGGCGGCGCGCCATCGAGCTTCGCCGAACTCGCCGCGCAATTGCAGCCCGCCGTGGTCAACATCGCCACGCGCCAGAAGGTGCAGGTTGCGACCACATTCAACCCCTTTACCGGCGAGCGCCGTCCGCTGACGCAGGAACAGGCCAGCGGCGGTTCGGGTTTCCTGATCTCGTCTGACGGTTATATCGTCACCAACAACCATGTCGTTGCCGGTGGGCCGCAGGGTGCCGCCGTCGACCGCGTCACCGTGACGCTGTTCGATGGCAAGGAATATCAGGCCGAAATCGTGGGCCGCGACCCGTCGTCGGACATTGCGCTTATCAAGATCCGCGCAAATGGTCTGCCTTTCGTCAAAATGGCGGATTCGCAGAAGAACCGCGTGGGCGACTGGGTGATTGCCATCGGCAACCCGCTCGGGCTCGGCAACACCGTAACCGCAGGTATCATCTCGGCGCTGCAGCGCAATATCGGCGCGGGCGGTGCTTATGACCGCTTCATCCAGACCGACACCGCCATCAACCCCGGCAACTCGGGCGGTCCGTTGTTCAACCTCAAAGGCGAAGTTATCGGCATCAATAACCGGCTGATCTCACCGGTTGGTGCCAATATCGGCGTCGGCTTTGCAATTCCGGCAGAGGAAGCAGTGCCTGTGGTAGAATCGCTGCGGAAGGGCGAGCGTCCCGAGCGCGGCTATCTGGGCATCAGCATCACGCCGCTGGCCGAAGACACGGCCGACGCGCTTGGCCTGGACAAAAACCGGGGCGAATTCGTCCAGCGTGTTGTTGCCGGTCAGGCTGGCGAGAAAGCCGGATTGAAGGAAGGTGACATTGTCCTCAAAGTCGACGGACAGGAAGTTTCGCCCGAAAACACGCTATCCTATATTGTGGCCAACAAGAAGCCGGGCACGCGCATTCCGCTCGACATCCTGCGTGAAGGCAAGCCGCTTCGCCTGACCGCAACAGTTGGCGCGCGTCCGCCCGAAGAGCAGATCGTGGGAAGCAACTTCAACCCTGAAGAAAATAAGGATTTTGACAATCAGGGCGATACGCCGGACGCCAAGGTCATCCGCGACGCCATCGGCATCAGCGTAATTCCGATCAACGCCGAAATCGCCCGTCAGCTCGGCATGGCGGCGGACACGCGCGGCGTGGTGGTCGACGTTGCGGGTGCCGGTACGGCGGCGCAGGCCGGTTTGCGGCGCGGCGACGTAATCGTTTCGGCGACCTACCAGCCGGTAACCACGGCTGCGGCGCTGGCGTCGGCAATCACCGCCGCCAAATCGGCAAATCGCGGTGCGATCTTGCTCGGGGTCAAGCGGCGCGGGGCGACCACACAATATGCGACGGTGCGCATCGAAGACTGAACCGGCTTGTTCGTCGCGCCATTGGTGATAGGTTCGGGCCATGACGCTTGAAACCACCGACTGGCGCGACGACGCCGAGAACCTTCTTCCCGATCTGGTTGCGCTGCGACGCGATATTCATCGCGAGCCCGAGCTTGGGCTGCAAAATCCAAAGACGCTCGCCAAGATAAAGGCCGCGCTCGAAGGCCTACCGCTCGAATTTCGCGAGGGGCCGTCGACCACCGGACTGCTCGCAACACTGAAAGGCCCGTCCAACGGCCGAACCGTGTTGCTGCGCGGCGATATGGACGCACTGCCGCTCAACGAAGATACCGGCCTCGACTATAAATCGCAGACCGATGGCGCGATGCATGCCTGCGGCCATGACACGCATGTCGCGATGCTGGTCGGGGCGGCGAAGATGCTTTGTGCTAAGCGCGACCGGCTTGCCGGCACCGTCCAGTTCATGTTCCAGCCCGGCGAGGAAGGCCATCACGGCGCGCGCTTCATGCTCGACGATGGCCTTATCGATCCGCTGCCCGATGCTGCCTTTGCGCTGCACGTCATGCCCAATGCGCCGCGCGGGGTGTTTACCGGGCGAGCCGGGCCGCTGCTGGCCTCGTCGGATGTGCTGAGCATCACCGTCAAGGGCGCTGGCGGCCACGCTTCAATGCCGCAGGACGCGAACGACCCCATTCCCGTCGCCTGCGAGATCGTTTCGGCCATCCAGACGATGGTCACCCGCAAGATTTCGGTATTCGACCCTGCGGTCATCACCATTGCCAAGATCGAGGCCGGAACGACCAACAATATCATCCCTGAAACCGCGAAGATGCTCGGCACGATCCGCACTATTTCGCCGCGTCGGCGGGCGCACGTTGCAGAAGAGTTGAACCGGCTGGTTCCCGGCATTGCGGCAGCGCATGGCTGCAGCGCCGAAATCCATATCGAACAGGGTTTCCCCGTCACCGTCTGTGATGCACGCGCCGTCCTTTTCGGCCAGCGTGTCGTTGAGGACATATTCGGCGAAGAAAGCTGGATCAGCCTCGACACGCCGATCATGGGCGCGGAGGATTTCGCCTATGTCCTCGAAAAAGTCCCCGGTGCGATGTTCTTTCTGGGCGCAAGCCACGAAGACGACGACTGGCGGAGTTGCTGTGGCCTGCATTCGAACCGCATGGTTCTGGACGACAGCGTCATGGCCCGCGGCGCTGCGGTCCATGCCGCCATTGCCGAGCGGTTCTTGGCGGAGGGGTTTGAAGCCTAACGCACTTTTGCGGCAGCGGCCTCCACACCGCGCATCACGCGCAGTACGTTACCCTGCGCGATTTTAGCGAGGTCGGTTTTCGTATACCCGCGCCGCGCCAGTTCGGCGAACAAGGCAGGATAGGTGGACACGTCCTGCAATCCTTCGGGCAGTTCGGGCACGCCGCCGAAGTCGCCGCCGATGCCGATATGGTCAATTCCGGCAACTTTGCGGACATGGTCGATATGATCGGCGACATCGGCAATCGTCGCCTTGGGTCTGGGGTTAGCGGCGATCCAGGCATCGACTGTGGCCTTTTCGCGGGTCGGATAGCCGCTATGTTCGGCCTTCGCCCGCGCCGCGACGGCCGTCTGGTCGAGATCCCACGCCCGACGCTTGGCGGAGCTGAAGCCCACGACAAACGTCACCATCACCACCCCGCCATTTTGCGGCAGGCGCTTAAGGACGCTGTCGGGCACGTTGCGCGGATGCGGAGTGACCGCACGGGCATTGCTGTGCGTGAACAGCACCGGCGCGGTGCCCTTGTCGAGGACATCGTGCATCGTCGCTTCGGAGACATGGCTGATATCGGCAATCATGCCTAATCGGTTCATTTCGGCCAAAACCTGAAACCCAAATGGCGATAGCCCGTCATGTTTTGGCGCATCGGTGGCGCTGTCGGCCCAGTCGGTGGTCAGGCTGTGCGTAATCGTCATGTAGCGCGCACCGGCTGCATGCATCTGCCGCAGGATTTCGAGCGAGCTGCCAATCGAATGTCCGCCTTCCATGCCGATGAGCGAGGCAATCTTGCCCCTCTTCATCGCCGCCTCGACCTCGGAAGCGGTGCTCGCGTAAGCAAGCGTATCCGGATAGCGCGCGATCATTTCGCGCACGACGTCGATCTGCTTGAGCGTCCGCGTAACCGCCCCTTCTTTGGGCAATCCCGCCTCGACATAGACCGACCAGAATTGCCCGCCAAGGAACCCGGCGCGCGCCGTCGTAAAATCCGTATGCGTCTTGGCCAGCACATCGGGCGGCAGCTTGTTCAGATCGAACTTCGAAAAATCGCGCGCGAACAATTCGGCGATCTGATGCGGCGTATCGTTATGACCGTCAATAATCGGGGTTTTCGCCAGCACCTCGCGCGCGATTTGCTCGGGATTTGCTTCCTTTGCGGGCGGCGCGGCGCAGGTTGGGGCTGAAATTCCGGCCATCACCACTGGAGCGAAAAGCCGCAGAAATCTGCGCAAGTTCACAGTCAAATCATGCTTCCGAACGCGCATATTCTTCCCTCCATAATCAACGCTAATCACATTGGCGATCTGGCGCGATGTAGGAAAGAATTATTCGCCCGATTGAACGGCTTGCGTAATCTGGGCATGGCGGAACGCGAGGCGAAGTTGCCAGTACAAGGCAATAAGGCAGCTGGTTTCTATCGCCCCGGTGAGCCAAATCAGGTTATCCGGACCGGCCACGATATAGGCCCGCGCCAGACTGGCCGCGATGGATATCGCGAAGGAAAGCAGCGCCGCGTGGACAACGACGATGGCGCGTTCGGCATTGGGTTTGGCTTTGCGGATGGCCCACCACGCATAGCCCGCCAAAATCAGTCCCAAGACAAATCCGGCGCGGTCGACATTGGTCAAATCGGCAAAAAGACCCTCACGCTCCACGCCTAGATCGAACCAGATCGAGCGCAACCGCATCAGCATGAACGTGGCAGCAGCAAGGATTGCCAGCCACAGGCCTGTGGTCCGCAAACGTCCCGGCAGTGCGGATTCGACAAAGGATTTCGATAGCAGCTTCGGATCGCCGAAGCGCGCCACCGCCTTCGCCTCGTCTCCGTCATGCTCGGCAGCTTCGGCCAGATGCGAGCCGATTTCATCACGGACACGCCGCGCGAGCTTTCGGTCGAAGCCTAAGTGCCGGTCGAACTCCGACAAATAGGCGTCGATCACGCGGGACACGGCTTGCCCATCAGCGCATCGACCGCAACGGCGAATTTGCTCCAGCCTTCGCGCTTTTCGCGCAGGGCGTTGTTGCCCTCTGCGGTCAGCTCGTACACGCGCCGCTTGCGTCCCGTCGGCGGCTCGACCCAGCGGCTTTCGAGCAGGCCCGAGCTTTCGAGCCGGTGGAGAGCAGGGTAGATGGTACCTTCGGGCAAATCGAAATCGCCATCGCTGCGCCGCCTTATGGCTTCGATGATGGCGTAACCATGCAGCGGTCCTTCTTCGACGACCGACAGCAGGATATTGTCCAGATGGCCTTTGAGCATTTCGGCGTTCATAAGCGGACCATAACCCTAGCCACGCTATGCGTCAACGCTTGACACCTTCCAACGCTATGCCTAGTAATACAAAGTATAGGAGGATCGATCATGCATATTTTGAAAGGCTGGCGGCTTTTCTGGGCAGCAACGGCGGGTTTGCTGGTAATGGCCGCAATCATGCTGGTCACTGCCGAGGTTACTAGCGACGGCATCCGGCTTGTCATCCGCGCAACCGCGCGCACTTCGCTTATCTTGTTTCTGGCTGCGTTCATGGCATCGACGATGACCAAGCTCGCGCCCGGCCCCTTTTCATCCTGGCTGCGCACCAACCGGCGCTATCTCGGCCTGTCCTTTGCCATGTCGCATTTCATCCATCTTTGCGCGATCGTCAGCCTCGCCCAATTCTACCCCGAAATCTTCTGGACGCTGTCGAACGGGCGGACGATCTTCAACGGCTCGTTCGGCTATCTCGCCATCGCCCTGCTCGCTGCGACCTCGTTCGACGGGGCGGTGCGATGGCTTGGCGTGAAAAACTGGCAACGGCTTCATACCATCGGGAGCTGGTTCATCTGGCTCAGCTTCGTCTTTACCAACGGCAAGCGGATTCCGGTCAGCCTGTGGTATGCGGTGCCGGTGGCTATCCTGTTTGCGGCACTGATCGCCAAAATCTACGCCAAGCGTCAGGGCACCAAGACCGTATCGACCGCCTCTGCCGCGAGTCCGGGATAATCGAGCGTGTAATGCAGCCCCCGGCTTTCATGCCGCGATAGCGCCGAGGGAATGATGAGGTCGGCAACCTCGACCAGGTTGCGCAACTCGATGAGGTCGGGCGTCACGCGGAAGTGGCTGTAATAGTCCTCGACCTCCTGCCTCAATAGGTCGATCCGATGCTTTGCGCGTTCCAACCGCTTTGTGGTGCGGACGATGCCGACAAAATTCCACATGAACTGGCGGATTTCGCGCCAGCATTGGGCGATGACGACTTCCTCGTCGCTGTCGGTGACACGGCTTTCGTCCCAGGGCTGGATTGCGGGCGGTGACGGCAGGCTGTCCCAATGCGCGTCGATATGTGCGGCGCAGGCGTCGCCGAAAACGAAACATTCGAGCAGCGAGTTGGATGCCAGCCGGTTTGCGCCGTGCAGGCCGCTTTGCGTGACTTCGCCCGCCGCATAGAGCCCCGGCGCGTCAGTTCGGCCGTCGAGATCGACCAGAACGCCGCCGCATGTGTAGTGCTGCGCGGGCACGACAGGGATCGGCTCCCTGGTGATATCGATGCCTAGGCCGAGCAGCTTCTCGTAGATATTCGGGAAATGCCCTTTCACGAAATCCGGATCTTTGTGGCTGATATCGAGATGCACATAATCGAGACCGTCGCGCTTGATTTCGGCGTCATTGGCGCGAGCGACAATATCGCGCGGCGCAAGCTCTGCGCGCGGGTCATAATCGGGCATGTAGCGGTGGCCGGTTTTGGGATTGGTCAATATCCCCCCTTCGCCCCGCACCGCCTCGGTTATCAGGAAATTCTTGACCTCCAGATTGTAAAGGCAGGTGGGATGGAATTGCATGAATTCCATATTCGAGATGCGGCACCCGGCGCGCCACGCCATCGCAATGCCGTCACCGGTCGCGCCTCGGGGTGCGGTTGAATAGAGATAGGTCCGCCCTGCCCCGCCGGTCGCAAGAATTGTCGCGCGTGCGGTAAAGGATTCGACCTTCCCTGTCTGCCGGTTCAGGGCATAGACGCCGTGGACGCGGCCCGAGGTCGAGAAGCGCTCCTGATGCCGACCCATGATGAGGTCGATCGCGACCATGTCGGGTACGAGCGTGATGTTCGGGTTGGCCTTTGCCGCCGCCTCCAGCGCCTGCTGCACCGCCCAACCGGTGGCGTCGTCGACATGGACGATCCGCCGATGGCTGTGTCCGCCCTCGCGCGTTAGATGCCAGTCATTGCCGTCGAGATTGAACTGAACACCAAGCTGTGCCAACCGCTCGATGGCTTCGGGCGCGTTTTCGATGACAAATTCGACAGTCGCTCGGTTGTTCAGCCCAGCGCCCGCGACCATCGTGTCTTCGATATGGCTTGCGAAGGTATCGCCCGGTTCGAGCACTGCGGCGATACCGCCCTGCGCCCATGCAGTCGCGCCGTCGGACAGCGCGCCCTTGGCGAGCACCGCCACCTTCTTCGTCGCCGCCAGTTGCAGCGCGGCGGTCAGTCCGGCGGCACCAGAGCCGATAATGAGGACGTCTGCATTCATGGCTTCGGCTCCGGCTCCGCCTGCATCAGCCTGTCGAGCAGGTCAGCGTTACTTTTCCCGCCTTGGCCTCAAGGTTAATATAGCTCACCAACTCCTCCCCTACCTCTCGTTTGCCCGAGACCGGAAGCTTGAATCCCGCCTCGTTCAGAACCGTTCGCACGCTTTCGAATGGCGCGTCGAACGTAATCGCAAATCCCTCGTAGTCGCTTTCCTGCGTTTTGAAGACGGCCAGATTGCTAACCGGAAGATTTTTCCAGTTACCCGTAACGTGGACATTTACGCTTCTTGTATAGCCGTCTTTCGATATCTCGGCTTTGCCGAAAGCATCGCGGTAACGGCCCGGAAAGACAGGTTGGTATGGCTCGACTGCCTCGCCCAACGGACCGGTCGGCAGCAAACCATCCAGCAGCTTTTCGAAGTTTTCATCGGGCAGGCAACGTTCGACGTCCGCGAACCCGAGAAGTTCTTCAAACCCAACTGCCGGAGTAGACGCGGGTGTTGTTGGCGCATTTTTTGGTTGGCCACGTTCATCGGTGGCCGTGGTACCGGTTGAAACCGGTTGATCGCAGGCCGACAACGCAAAAACGGCGAGTACAACGACTACAATTGCGTGCGTCATGCTGCTTGTGCACTCGTCAGCCGCAGGAAGACATCTTCCAGATCGGCTTCCTTAGTTGTCACATCGACGATACCCAACCCAAGCCCCTGCATCGCGGTAAGCACCTCACCGGCATTCATCCGGTCCTTGTTGTAGGTGATTTCTACCATCCGGTCGCCGATCAGCTCCGATTTCTCGAAGGCCGAATGCGTCGGAGCCTCGCTCACGTCGCGGTCGAGCGTCAGCACCACTGCTTTTTCGCGCGCCATTCCGACCAATTCGCGTGTGGGCTTGTTGGCGATGAGTTTGCCGTGATTGATGATGGCGATTCGGTCGCACAATTGCTCGGCTTCTTCCAGATAGTGCGTGGTCAGCACCACCGTCACGCCCTGCCGGTTCAATTCGCCGACATATTCCCACAATTGCTGGCGAAGCTCGATATCGACGCCTGCGGTCGGCTCGTCGAGCACGATCACCGGCGGCGAATGTACCATGGCCTTGGCTACCAGCAGCCGCCGCTTCATGCCGCCCGACAGCGTCCGCGCATAGGCATCGGCCTTGTCCTCGAGCCTGACAGCGCGCAGCAGCTCCATCGACCGCCGCTTGGACTTGGGCACACCGTACAGTCCCGCAACCAGCTCTAGCGTTTCGAACGGCGTGAAAAACGGGTCGAAAACGATTTCCTGCGGCACGATGCCGATCGACGCCTTGGCGTTGCGCGGGTTGACGTCGATATCGAAACCCCAGACCACCGCCTGCCCGCCGGTCTTCATCACCATGCCCGACAGGATATTGATCAACGTCGATTTGCCCGCTCCATTGGGGCCGAGAAGTCCGAAAATCGAACCCTGTTCGACATCGAAGCTGACATCGTCAAGCGCCCGTTTCCCGCCTTTATAGGTTTTGGAAAGGCTGCGGATGGAGATGGCGTGGTCGGGCATGTCGCGGCGATAGCCGAGAGGTTACGGGTGCGCAATCGCCGGAGCCGGAAAGCTGGTAAACAAAGCCGGCATTTTCGTTAACCCAAAGCATTTGCCAATCCTTATCGCAGCAAAAGCTATGAAAGACCGAATGCGTGGGGCACTATCTCTTCTGGCGGCCAAATTTGGGCTCGGGCTGGCCTTGGCGGCAATGCTGTCGCCCGTCGCGCATGCGGAAACGATGTCCGGCGACGCGCAAATCGCGATTGTCCAGCCGCTTTCCTTCATCGAAGTCGATCATCTCAATTTCGGCGACATCATCCCCAGCAATGCCGTATCGCGGGTGACAATAACGCCTTCGGGTGTGCGGACCGCGACCGGCGGCGCGATATTGTTAGGTAACGACCATGAATCCGCGCGCTTTGCCGGAAGAGGAACGGTACTGCAGCGTGTCCGCATCCGGATTACACCAAATACCATATCGGTTACCGGCCCCGGCCCTGCAATGACGGTCGATAACTGGACCTTAGATCCGCAGGGGACGCTGTTGCAGTTGGGTGGGGGCGCTTCGCCGAACTACCTCATCCTCCCGCTGAACGGCATTTTCTGGTTCAGGGTCGGTGCGCGGCTTACTGTGGGTGCAAACCAGCCCGCCGGCCGTTATACAGGCACTTTCAACGCGACGCTGGATTATCTGTAATTGCGCCGTTTCGGGTTAAAGGCATTTTAACCCTGTCGATATATCGATCGATAGATGCGTGGGGCAAAATACGGACAATGGAGTGTGCGATGCACCGTCGCGGCGGTTGCTGCAGTGCTTTGCGCGCCCGCGGCAATGGCCGACGCCGAAGTTGCCGATGCCGAAGTCACCATTGTCCGTCCGCTTTCCTTTGTCATAGACGATAATCTGGATTTCGGCGCAGTTATCCGGGGCACAACAGCAGGCACCGTTACCGTCGCCCCCAATGGTACCCGCACCAGCACCGGCGGCGTGATTCTGGCGAACGGCGGCGGACACAAGCCTGCAAGTTTCGCCGGTCGCGGCACGTTCAACCAGCGCGTCGACGTATCGCTGGGCGCAGCCAGCATTTTTGTAAACGGTCCCGGTACGCGGATGCGCGTTCGCACTTTCGTGCTGGGAAGCACGCCGACCGCAGTGCTGACCGCCACGCCACAGCGCTTCAGGATTGCCGCAGCCACAGGGATTTTCAGTTTTCCCGTCGGGGCGACACTCGAAGTCGGTGCCAATCAGGCCCCCGGAAAATATACCGGCACCTGGTCGATCACGCTCAACTATTTCTGACCCGTTGCGGGCGTGGATGCGCTTTGCTAAGCGCGCGGCATGAGCAAATATGAGCCTGAGACCATCCGCGTCCGCGACGCCCGTGTAGCTTGCGATGGCAGCAGCGACATTCCGGCGGCTTTGGGCCATCCCAAGGTGTGGCTGCAGATCGACGAAAAAGGCTATGTCGATTGCGGCTATTGCGACCGGCGTTTCGTGCTGATCGGCGGACCTGCCGACAACGGCAAGGGTTAGACCAGCATCTCGATCGCGGGCCCCTGCCCCAGGAAATTGGCGGGACTAGCGCTGGCACCATAAGCACCGGCGCAGAATATCGCGACGAGATCGCCGACCTCCGCATGCGGCACATGCGCGCTGTCCGACAGCCGGTCGAGCGGTGTGCAGAGGCAGCCGACGACGGATGCGACTTCGGTGGGCTCAGCTTCGAACCTCGTAGCAATCGCCACCGGATAGTTGCGGCGGATGACTGTGCCAAAATTGCCGCTGGCGGCAAGCTGGTGGTGAAGCCCGCCATCGGTGATCAGGAAAGTGTCGCCGTGGCTGACCTTGCGATCGACGATCCGGGTCAGGTATACGCCCGCCTCTCCGACCAGATAGCGACCGAGTTCGATACAGAAATGCGTGTCCGCAAGGCTCGCGGGCAGCGCACCAAACGCCTCGCCCAGAGCCGCGCCGACGGCGGCGATATCGACGGGCTCGTCGCCCGGAAAATAGGGAATGCCAAAACCGCCGCCCAGATTGACGTGCGGCGGCGAGACGCCGATGGCCTCGGTCAGCTCGGCAGCCAGCGCCAGCGTCTGCGCCTGCATCGCGATGATGGCATCTGCGGAAAGCGCCTGCGAGCCGGCATAAATATGAAAACCGCGCCATTCCGCGCTTGCGGTGATGATATGCCTGACGAGCGCAGGCACCCGCTCGGCATCGACGCCGAACTGCTTCGCGCCACCGCCCATTTTCATGCCGGAGCCTTTGAGGTCGAAACTGGGGTTAACCCGGACGGCCAGACGCGGCGTTATGCCGAGCCTTGTTCCGATAGCGATCGCGCGTTCGACCTCGTTTTCACTTTCGCAATTGAGCGTAACGCCCAGTGAAATCGCACGTTCCAGCTCGCGGTCGCGCTTGCCGGGTCCGGCAAAGCTGATCCGTTCGGCGTCCACACCGGCGGCGAGCGCCAGTTCGAGTTCGCCGCCCGACGCTACATCGAAGCCATCGACCAGGCCGTTCATGAGCGCCAGCACCGGCGGGAAAGGATTGCCCTTCATCGCATAATGGATTGCGAGCCGCTGCGGCATTGTATTCCGCAAATCTGCCACGCGCTGGCGCAGATGGTCGGACGAATAGACGAACAGCGGCGTATCGCCCGCCTTTTGGACCAGCGCAGACGCCGTCATGCCGCCAATAGCGAGCTCGCCATCGATGCTGCCATAGCCTGCTGGAATGGGTCCGATTGCCTTCATAGCGCAGCCTGTAGCACCAACCGGTAAAGCTTTCATAAAACAGTGCCACGCCCATAAAATTCTGAACGATGGCGAAGGATAAGCTAAGGCTGTGCGTTAGGAGAGCAGGAGGCTGATCATGTATAAACCGAAAGCCGGGCTGATCGCGCTGGGTGTCGTTTTTGCACTAACATCTTGCGGCAGCGGATCGACGGGCGGCAGCCCTCCACCGCCGGTAGTCGTCGCCCCGACCCCACCCGCGCCGCCACCACCTCCCCCGCCGACGGTCGCTTCGGCAGAGCGCGATGTCCTGCCCGCAACCACCAATCCAGCGCTGACCGAAAATCTGTCGGCGCATTTCGCGATCAATCCGGCGTCGGCCGCAGCGCGTGGCCGCCTGTTCGTGATGCTACCCGGCACCACCGCCATCCCGCGCTTCTATCGCCTGATCGTGAGGGCGGGCGCGGCGCGCGGGTTTCACAGCATCGGCCTGACCTATCCCAATGACGAAGCCGTCGGCACGATCTGCGCCGGTTCGACGCGCCCCGACTGCGCCGGGGAAGTGCGCCGCGAAATCATCACTGGAAGCGATACGAGCCCACTCGTCGCCATCAGCCTGCCAAATTCGATTACGGGCCGCCTCGCCGCCACGCTGACCTATATGCACGCGACCTATCCCAACGAAGGCTGGGGCCAATATCTGGTCGGCGGCACGCCCAACTGGTCGGTCATCACCGTTGCTGGCCATTCGCAAGGCGCGGGCCATGCAGGCTATATGGCCAAGCTCCACGTCCTCGACCGCGCGGTGATGTTTTCGGGGCCGGGGGACACTGGCAGTGGCGCAGGATCGCCCGCGCAGTGGATCGCCCTCCCCAACGCAACGCCCGCCGCGCGGCAATATGGTTTCACGCACCGGCAGGACGAGCTGGTGCCGCTGGCGCTTATCGAATTCAACTGGACCCAGATCGGCCTCGGCGCGTTCGGTGCGTCGGTTTCTGTCGATGGCAATGCTGCGCCCTTTGGCGACCGGCGGCAACTAACGACTAACGTAACAATCCCACCAAGCCCGCTCTCGCCGAGCACTGCCCCGGCGCATGGCGGCACGGTGGTTGATGTCGTTACGCCGCTGGCGGCTGGCGGGGAGCCCTTGTTCTTGCCGGTGTGGAATTACATCGCGTTCCCTTAAACTGCGATAACATGCAAAGCATCGCGATCTTTGGTGAATATTGGTTGCACAAATCCGGTGTTCTTCATCCGTGCGATATCTGCTATAATCTGGCCCGAACTGGGTCGCGCCAAGTGGAGGACAATATGGCGACGCTTGCCCAATCCGTGGTTCCCATCGACCGTGTCGATCATTTGACCGGCACACCGCGAGCGCATGCGGCAGATCGATGGATTTACGTGTTTATGGCAACCGGTCTGATTGTCATTACGCTTATCGGTTTCATCCCCGACTCTTACATGAAGATAGCCGCAATTGCCGACGGATCGCGACCTCCATTTCCGTTCATATTGCACGTCCATGCCTTACTCATGGGTTCGTTTCTGATGTTGCTGCTGGCGCAGACCTGGCTTGCGGCAACCGGCAAAATCAAAGGGCATATGCAGTTGGGTGTCGCGACCGCATTGCTTGTGCCGGCACTGGTTGTGGTCGGCTTCCTCCTCGCACCCGTCATCTATCAGGAATCGTTACAAGCTGCGCAGATGGCCGGGCCGGAGGCACGCGAGAAATTGCAGGCAGTGGTTTTGCGCAAGGAGAACATCCTACTCAACCAAACCCGCATCGGCATATTGTTCCCCCTGTTCATCGCCATCGGCCTCGCCGCGCGCAGGACGGACGCAGGTCTTCACAAACGGATGATGATATTGGCAACAGCATCAGCATTGGGTCCTGCCTTTGCACGCATCACATTGTTGCCGACCACGTTCCCGGCTTCGCCAATCTCACATGAGTTGTATATGCTGGGGGTTATCGCCCCCATGTTTTTTTGGGACGTTTATCGCAACGGCTTTGTCCACAAAGCTTATGTGATCTGGGCCGTAATCAGCGTACCGGTCGTTATTGCAGTCAACTTGCTTTGGGATACGCCGTGGTGGCACGTAACGGCCCGCAGCATTTTGACATAAGACGCAGCGCATGGCGCAGCCAGACCATTAATCGGTCAGTCTTTCCGCCAGAACATTCCGGTCGAGCTTCCCGTTGGCGCTTTTCGGAAACACATCCAGCCAAATCACCTCGGCGGGCTGCATGAAATTGGGCAACGTTGCTTTCATATGCGCCTTCAACCCCTCGTCATCGCCGCTGCCACGCACGAACAGGACAATCGCCGCCCCCAAGCGCTCGTCCTTGCGCCCAAGCGCACAGGCCTCTGCCACCAGCCCACTTTCGACGGCGGCTTCCTCGATTTCGGTGGGTGAAACCCGATTGCCGCTGGTTTTGATCATCGCATCGTCGCGGCCGACGAAATAGAGCAGGCCTTCGGCGTTGCGGCGGACGGTGTCGCCGGACCAGACGGCCATGCCGCCATAGCGCGAAAAGGCTGGCGCAGGTTTGAAGCGTTCGGCGGTTCGCGCCTCGTCCTGCCAGTAACCTTGGGCGACCAGCGGGCCTGCGTGGACAAGTTCGCCGGATTGCTCAGGCGCAGCTTCGCTGCCGTCGGGGGCGACGACCATGATCTCGGCGAAGGGAATGCCCTTGCCCATGCTGGTCGGGTTGGCGTCGATCAGCGCCGGATCGAGATAGGTCGAACGGAAGGCTTCGGTCAGGCCGTACATCGCGAAAATCTGTGTTTTGCTGCAAAAAATGCTGCGCAGCATTTTTACGAGGCTCGGGGTCAATGCGCCGCCTGAATTGGTCAAACGCCGCATGTTTTCGGTGGCTTCGGCGGGCCAGGCTTGCTCGGCCAGTTGCACCCATAACGGGGGCACGGCTGCGAGTGTGGTGACCTTGTGTTTGGCGCAAGCCTTGATGACATCACGCGGTGTCAGATAGTCGAGCGGCACCACGCAGCCGCCCGCGCGCCATGTCGACAGGAGCTGGTTCTGGCCATAGTCGAAACTCAAGGGGAGAACCGCGAGGGTTACGTCGTCCGCCGCCAGTTCCAGATATTGCGCCACGCTGACCGCCCCCAACGCAAGGTTGGCGTGGGAGAGCATGACGCCCTTCGGACGGCCGGTGGAGCCGCTGGTGTAGAGGATGGCGGCGAGGGTGTCGGGGTTGGTGGTTACGGGCAGCGGCTCTAACGTCGGCGCTTCGGGATCGTCGAGGATAGCGAGGACATTTTTTTCGTCGGCAAACGCAAATACCTCCCCGGAACGGGGAGGGGGACCATCCGCAGGATGGTGGAGGGGTACGTGCGGGTTTTCCTGACTTTTGAGGGGAGCATTTCCCGGCGCGCACCCCTCCACCAGCTTCGCTGGTCCCCCTCCCCGTTCCGGGGAGGTATTGAGGGTAGCCGCCCGCCCCGCATTGGTAATCAGCAACCTTGCCCCGCTATCCGCCATAATATGCGCAACCTGCGGCGCTTTCAGCAGTGGGTTGACCGGCACATGCACGAGCCCCGCGCGCACCGCCGCCAGCGGCATCAGGCAGGCGATTTCGCCCTTGCCGAGCCAGGTTGCGACGCGGTCGCCCGCGGCAAAGCCCTGCGCCGCCAGCCAGGCTGCCAGCCGACCGATACGGAGATTTAACTCCTGATAGCTATAGACGCGCTCACGGATGACGAGCGCAGGCGCGTCGGCCTTGCCGAACAGCGGCAGATGGTCGAGCGGAAATACTGGTAAGTCGGTCGTCATTGAGGCATATTCGCTTGGAGTTTCAGGGGCATGTCAGGGGTCAGCTATTTGCCGGTAAAAGGTGAATATCACGATAATTTCCTCACCGCGCAAGCCGCCGCGAAAGGCGCGCTGGACCGCGACCGGCAGGCGTGCCTGTTCGACCGGCTCGAATGGCTCGACAGTTTGCACCGGATGGCGTTGCGCGACCGTGCGCCGCTGCTGCTACGCGCGCATGAGGGAGAGGCGGAGGCCTGGTTGCCCCTGATGGCGCAGGGTGGCAATCACCATGTTGCGCTTGCCAACTGGTATAATTTCATTTGGCGGCCGGTTTTCGGCGGCGATTATGACGAGGTGAAGCGGATGTCGCTGCTGCGGCAATTGGCCGCGACGGCGCGGGAGCGGACGCGGCGGCTGACGCTGGCTCCGGTTCCCGACGAGGACGGTTCGGCAAGCCAGATAGCCGCAGCCTTTTCGGCGTCGGGCTGGGTGGTCGAAATGACGCAGTGTGACGAAAATCACATATTGCGACTGAACGGGCGCTCGTTCGACCAATATTGGGAGAGCCGGCCCGGGCAGCTCAAAAGCACCGTGAAGCGCAAGGGCAGGAAGGGCGTGGTCGTCATCCGTATCGAGCGCGAATTTTCCGAGGATAGCTGGCGCGATTATGAACGAGTCTATGCGCGTAGCTGGAAGCCGCATGAGGGCAGCCCTGAATTTCTCAAGCAACTGGCGCAGCAGGAGTCGATGGCGGGCGCGTTGCGGCTGGGGCTTGCCTATATCGACGGGCAACCTGTGGCGGCGCAGTTCTGGACAGTGGAAAACGGCATCGCGCTGATCCACAAGCTGGCGCATGATGAGCGGCATCTGGAGTTTTCCCCCGGGACATTGCTATCGGCTGCGCTGTTCCAACATGTCATAGATGTCGACAAGGTGGACGAGATCGATTTCGGTACCGGCAGCGACGGGTACAAGCGCGACTGGATGGAAGATATGCGCCTGCGCTACCGGCTCGACCTGTTCTGGCCCAACCATATTGCCAATTGGCCCTTGGTTGCCCGCGTGCATTTGCGGCACATGCGCCGCAATGCGGCTTGAGTTGAAAGAGAACAATGTCCGATAAAGTTGAAGATACCGTCCGCGCGCTTTTGTCCGACGTGCTTGGCCTTTCGGCGCAACAGGTTGCAGAGATGGGCAATGACACCGAATTGTTCGGCGCGTTGCCCGAACTCGATTCGATGGCGGTCGCGGGGTTGCTGACCGAAATGGAGGACCGGCTCGATATCATGATCGACGATGACGAGGTCGATGGCGAACTGTTCGCGACCTTCGGCAATCTGGTCGATTTCGCAAAGGCCAAGGTTGCGGAGTGACGCCTGCGCCGGTCTATTTTTCCTACCAGACCGGCGGGCATAAAGAATATTGCCTGAGCTTTGGCGATGTAGGCGGGGCGCGGACGATCCTGATCGTGCCGCCGCTGTTCGACGAAATGAACCGCACGCGACGGATGCTGGTTGGGGCAATGCGGGCGCTGGCGGCGCGAGGTGTCAGAACGCTCTTGCCCGATTTACCGGGGTGTAATGAAAGCCTGGCAGATTTGGTCCAACAGTCGCTCGATGATTGGCGGCGTGCGGTTGCAGATTGTGCAAAGCAGCTTGGCGCAACGCACGTTGCCTCGTTGCGCGGCGGGGGCTTGATCGATGATGTGGATTTACCACGCTGGCGGCTTGCGCCGGTGAAAGGACCATCGCTGCTCAAGACGATGCTCCGTACACGGATAGCCGGCGATAAAGAGGCCGGGACCACGACCACGGCCGAACAATTGCTTGCCGCTGCGCCGGTCGAGCTATCGGGCTATATCCTCGGCGCAGATATGCTGGCGTCGCTTGGGACTGTGGAACCGTCAGCCTGTGAAGCGTGCAACGTTACGCTGACCGATATCGGCGGCACCCCGCTTTGGCTGCGCGCCGAACCCGGCGACGATCCTGCAATGACTGCGGGTATTGCCGACAGCCTCAACCGCTGGAGCGGGCCATGCGGCGGATGATCGGCTTCGATTGTTGTGGCGACCGGCTGGCGGGAACGCTCGACGAGGCGGAAGGAAGCACCGGCCTGCTGATCGTCAGCGGCGGCAACGAAATTCGCGCCGGGGCCTATGCCGGACAAGCGGCGATGGCACGGCATTTTGCGGCGCTCGGCTATCCGGTTTTTCGATACGACCGGCGCGGGATTGGCGACAGCGAGGGCGTGAATGGCGGTTTCGAAAGCAGCGCCGACGATCTGGCCGCGGCGGTCGCCGCATTCCGCGATAAGGCTCCGCAAATCGAACATCTGGTCGCATTCGGCAATTGTGACGCAGCGACAGCGGTGGCATTATTCCATTCCTGCATCGCCATTGACGCAATGATCCTTGCCAATCCGTGGGTAATCGAAATGGCATCGGACGGCGATGCCCCCACGCCGCCCAGCGCCACGGCAATCCGTGCGCGTTACCTCGCACGGCTGAAAAATCCGCGCAGCCTGCTCGATTTGCTCACGGGCAAAATCGACCTTGGCAAACTCGCAGGTGGCCTCAAGAAAGCAGCGCAAAAGGAGCAGGCTAGCGAGCTTGCGCAACGGCTGGCCACCGCCTTGTCCACCGCCGAACGGCGTGTGCATCTGCTGATTGCCGCCCGCGATACGACGGCGTTGGCCTTCATGGGATCGTGGAATAGCAACTTGTTCGATTCTCCGCGAAAATCGGGCTATCTCAAACTATCTTCTTTCGACACGGCATCGCACAGTTTTGCCGATGCGTCGGCCAAGGCTTGGCTGTATAAAAAGATCGGGGAGGCATTGGCGGAACGCGGATAAGTTAGCGGCGTTATCGCGTCAAACTAAGGGGAACCGGACTATGCAGGGCAAAAGCATCTGGGTTATCATCCTGCCGATGCTCGTCATGCTGGCTGGCTGCGAGAAGGATATCGGCAACCCCGCACCGCCGCGAATCGAAGCCGCGCTCGACTTGCCCAAGCCTGCATCGACCATCATCGTTCCTTTGAGCGTCGATATCGGCCTCATCGAGGCGCGACTGAATCAGGCCACTCCGAAAAAGCTGTGGGCCATCAATCAATATGAGCGCAAATGCGTGCCAGCGCAGCGAGTGACGGTATGCGCGGTCCATGTGCGCAAGTGCAAGGGCGATGCCTGCAAGAATGTGCCCTGCAAAGTCGGCTTCAAGCGCGCCAAGGTAACGCCCGATGTAGCCTGCCGCATCGTCGGACAGGTCACGCGCGGGCGCATCGACATATCGGGGCGCGGCGATGCGCTGTTTCTGTCGATGCCGGTCAATGCGGCAATTAGCGCGCGCGATGTCGGCGGGGTCATCAAGAAGGAGACGGCCACCGGCTCGGCCATAGTGCAGGCGATGGTCAAAATGGATATCGACCGCAACTGGGCACCGGTGGCCAAGGTCGATATCGATTACAACTGGCGCGAACCGCCAGGCATCGAATTTCTTGGCCAGCGCGTCGGCTTTGCCAGCAAGGCCGATGCAAAGCTGGCGGGGGTGATAAAGGGACTGGAGCGCGATTTGTCGCGCGAGATATCGCGCGTGCACACGAGGGCGCTGGTCGAGGCTGCGTGGAACCAGGGCTTCACCTCCATCCTGCTCAACCGCGAAAAACCGCCTGCCTGGATGCGGATCACGCCGCAGCAGCTGGGCTTTAACGGCTATCGGGTGAACGGAAGCCAGCTCGAAATGACGCTGGCGGCGCGCACCATTACCGAGACGTTCATCGGCGACCGGCCGGCAGACCCGGAAGAAGCGCCACTGCCGCCGCCCGCCAAAATCTCCGGCGAGCGCGGGCTGAATTTCTATATTCCGGTGGTGGCGGATTATGCGCAGCTCGAACCGGTTATCGAGCGCGCGTTGGTCAAGCTGGCACGCAAGGGCATCTCGCTGGAAGGCATCGGCCCTGTGAATGTGAAGTTCGGCAAGGTTACGGTTTATGCGACCGAGGGCGGCAAGCTGGCGGTCGGCATCCAGGCAAATGCCGATGTCGTCAAAAGCCCGCTCGCGGGAACAAATGGCGTGATCTGGCTTTCCGCAACACCGTATAACCAGCCTGACTCGCAAATCGTCAAAGTCCGCGATCTTCAGATCGCCGGCCTTACCGACCGCGAGGCGGTGAACCTGCTGTTCTCGCTATTTATGGACGACGCGGTGCTTGCGGAAATCAGCACTGCGCTGACCCAGGATTTCAAAAAGGATTATGACAAGGTCGTCGCCGCCGCGACCAAGGCACTGGCGATGCGCCGTGAAGGCGATTTCACCTTGTCGGCTGAAATTACCGGCGTCGATCACGGCACGGTTGTGCCAACGGGTCAGGGGCTGTTCCTGCCGGTCCATGTGACCGGCAAGGCCAATATCCGCTACACGCCCGGAAAAAGATAAGGCGCCTATCGACCGATATTCTGGGCAAGGAATTCTGCTAGCGCGGCATTTGCCTTGGTGGGCTGCTCCATAGATGTCCAGTGGTTGGTGCCGGGCAGGCGCACGATTTTCAGCCTGGTCGCATAAACAGGCATCCGGTCCAGAAATTCGGGCACGAAGGTGCCGTCCGCCTCGCCCCAGATAAGCAGCGTTGGAACCCTGATCGTCGCGGTCTTTGAAGGCCAGTAGCTGCTCTCCCCGATCTGCCCGATGGGAGGGACATTGGCGCGGTACCAGTTCATCCCGCCGTTGATCGTCAGCGGATCGGAGAGTGCGGTGCGGAACAGCTCACCCTCGGCCGCGCTGAGGTCGCCTCGTTCGATCAGCGCACCATAGGATTGCTTCCATATCTGTTCGGCCATGTTTCGGCTGCGGATGTCGTCGAGTTTCACCGCGCGGAAGAGCTGCATATAGGTCGAGCGTTCCTGCTGCCGCTTGTTCGTGCGAACGAGATCCAGAAACAGGTTGTACGGCGGCGCGCTCATCCCGACCACTGCATTCAGCCGCTTCGGGTAGGCCTGTGCATAGGCAAAGGCGAGCGCTGCGCCCCAGTCATGGCCGACCAGCGTGAAACGCTTTCTGCCGTTTAAATGCCGCGCAAGGGCATCGATTTGCGCGGCAAGTTTTTCCACCCGATAGGCTTCAACGCTTTCGGGCTTGGCCGACAGCCCGGCCCCCAGGGCGTCAACCGCAACGACGCGATAGCGGCCCTTCAGCGCCTCCATCTGATCGAACCAGCTATACCAGAAGGAAGGAAAGCCGTGGTACAGTATGACGAGCGGACCTTTGCCTGCTTCGACATAATGCAGCCGGTTGTCGCCTTCGCCGAAATAGCCTTCCTTATAGCCGATGGCCCCGTCGCGCACGGCGTTGGCGTGGGCAACAGCGGGGTCAGCAGCCTGCGCGCTTGCGTTGCCGGAAGGCAATAGCAGGCATAAGGCGAAGAGCAGTATCGGTTTCAGCATATTTGCAGCGTATACACTATTGTAATAACCGTCAATAAAAGCTACATCCGGGTCAGGATGGAGAGGTTCGGCAATATGGGCAAGCGGACAGGCGTGTTTTCGGGCATATTGGCGATCGCGTTGCTCGCAGGATGTTCGGCGGCCAAGGAAGGCCTGTCCGACGCCGACAAGGCCAAAGCCGAAGCACTGTACAAGGCCAATTGCGCCGCTTGCCACGACGAAGGCCTGAACGGCGCGCCCAAGCGTGAAGCGCTGGAGACCCGCACACCTGCCGCGATCCTCGCCAGCCTCGAAACCGGCCTGATGCGCGAGCAAGGCAAGCTGCTGTCAGCGGAAGAGCGCAAGCTTGTCGCAGACTATCTCGGTGCGAAGACCGGCAAGGTCGCCGGCAAGATGTGCACGGGCAGCCTGAAACTTGCGGGCAAGCCATACTGGAACCGCTGGGGCAATGGCCTGGAAAACCGCCGGTACCAGCCTGCATCGGTAGGTGGCATCACGTCCGCCAATGTTGCCCAGCTCGAACTGAAATGGGCCTTCGGCTTTCCCAACGCTGCCCGCGCCCGGTCGCAGCCCGCAGTCACAGAGGAAGCGATTTTCACCGGCAGCCAGGACGGCCGCGTCTATGCACTCGATACGCAGAGCGGCTGTATCTGGTGGACCTTCGATGCCGAAAGCGAGGTACGCAGTGCACCCACGCTGGGTGAGGATGGTCGCCTTTATTTCGGCGACTTCAACGCCAATATGTATGCGGTCGACGCGAAGAGCGGCAAGCTGGTCTGGAAGAAGTCGGTCCGGGACCATCCGGCAGGTACCATCACCGGATCGCCGACATTGCACGAGGGTCGGCTCTATGTGCCGATGTCCTCGACCGAAGTCGTCAGCGCGATGAATGGCGACTATGGCTGCTGTACCTTCCGCGGCGGCCTAACCGCGCTCGATGCAAAGGATGGCAAAACGCTATGGCGGATGCACACCACCGACAAGGCCAAAGAGAATGGCAAGAACCGGAAAGGCATAACCGCGTTCGGGCCGTCCGGCGCGCCGGTCTGGTCGCCGCCGACCATCGATGCCAAGCGCGGGCTGCTGTACATCGGCACCGGCGAAAATTACTCCTCGCCCGCCAATGACAAGAGCGACGCCATTATCGCGCTCGACCTTTTTACAGGCAACATCCGCTGGGTGCGGCAGGTTCTTGCGGGCGATGCCTGGAACGCTTCCTGCGGCAGGCACGAATGGACCAACAACATAAATTGCCCGAAGGAGGACGGCCCGGACCTCGATTTCGGCGCCCCGCCGATATTGGTGAAAGCCGCAGGCGGGCGCGACATCATCCTTGCCGGACAAAAATCGGGGATGGTCTATGCACTCGACCCCGACAATGGAGGCAAAATTCTGTGGCAGCAGCGTGCCGGCGCGGGCGGTTTCAATGGCGGTATCCACTGGGGCATGGCTGTGACCGGGAGCAGCCTGTTCGTCGGTATCGCCGATACGCCGGGCAACAAGGGCGCGGTCGGCCCACGTCGTCCGGGGCTGCACGCCTTCGATATTGCCACGGGGCGTCCGCTATGGAGCAAAATCGAACAGCAGATATGTCCCGAGCGCGAATTCAAATGCGAAACGGCGCTATCTGCACCGGTTACGGCAACCGACGGGCTTATCTTCGGCGGCGCGCATAACGGGCTGCTGCGCGCTTACTCGTCGGTCGACGGCGCGGTGCTTTGGAGCTTTGATACGCGCCGCGATTTCAAGACCATCAATGGTATCAAGGGCTTCGGCGGCTCGATCGATTCCGCCGGACCGGTGCTCGCAGGCGGGCTGCTGATCGTCAATTCAGGCTATGACAAATTCGGCGAAATCCCCGGCAATGTGCTGCTGGTGTTCGGACCGAAAAAGAAGGGCAGACGATGAAGAGATTGGCAATCGCAGCGTTACTAACCATCGGCAGCGCCGCTCACGCACAGGGCGGCGGTGTCGCGCAGGTGCATCAGGATGCGCCGCATCTCGGCATGCGCCATGCGGCAATCACCGTGTCGGATATCGACTCGACGGTCGCCTTCTATTCGAGGGCTGTGCCTTACAAGGTTGTAAAGCGCTATCAGGTGAAAGCTTCAGCATTTCCCAAGGCCCTCCTCGGCAAGCGGCACAGGCAGGTCGACGTCGCGCTCGTCGAAATGCCGACGGGCTTTATCCAGTTGATGGATTTCGAACCCGGCAAAGGCGCAGAGCCAAATGTCCGCCCCGTCATCGGCCCCGGCTATACGCACATCTGTTTCCAGTCGTCATCGAAAGACCCGGCCATTCTGCGCTTCATGGCGGCGGGGCTGTCGGTCATCTCCCGCTTCGGCAAGCCGGATGGCGTGGATATCGGCGGCTATGGCGTGCGCTATGCTTATGGCCGTGATCCCGACGGAATCATGATCGAAAATGAATCGCTCGATGCGCCCAAGCGCAGCGAAAAGGCGTGGATCACGCATATCGCCAACACCGTGCATGACCGCGATGCAATGGTCGCCTTTTACGAAAAACTGCTGGGACGAAAAGCACACCGGACTATCGAGCAGGAAGGTCGCCCAAGGCTCGACGACGTCGCCAATATCGACAATCTGGCGATCAAGGGCGGCTGGATAAATGTCGGCAATATGGAGCTTGAAATCTGGGAATATAGCCGTCCCAGAACGCCCGCGCCGGTTGCGATGCGCAAGCTCGACGAGATCGGCTACAATGCCTTTGCGCTGGAGGTTGCCGACCTGAAGGCCGAGCAAAAGCGGCTGAAGAAGCTTGGCATCCGGCTGGCGGGTACGCCGGTCTCAATGGGCGGCTGGAAAGTGCAATATGCCTATGACCCCGAAGGCAATCTTTTCTCTGTGCAGCAAAATGTGAATGCGGGCGCGCAAGAGTCGGTGGGGCGTTTCATCCCCAGGCTGTAACTTCTGTTTTCAAAAGTGGAAAATATGCTACCGCCGCAGGCATGGCGAGTGCAGCACCCAAGGAGCGGCGGCGTTACAGTCCGGAAAAGCGGCGCGAACTGATCCTCGATCACACCGCCGACATCGTTGCGCGCGAGGGCGTCGCGACGCTGAGCATCGAACAGATCGGGCGCGAGGCGGGGATCAGCAAGTCGCTGGTCTATGCCTATTTCCCCAATTTGACCGAGCTGCTGCGCGAGCTGTACCAGCGCGAGATGCGGCATTTGCGGCGCCTGCAGGCGGCAGCGGCGGCGAATGCCGATACCTTCGAGGCTCTGGTCCGCTCGGTCACGCACGAATATCTCAAATATTATGACGAGCGCGGCCTGTTGATCGAGCGGTTGCAGAACGAGCCAAGCGTGTCGGCGATGCACGACCCGACCGAATATGGCCGCGATGCCGCCGTCGATTACCTCACCGACATCGTGATGCGTCATTTCGACCTGCCGCACGACATTGCCCGCGCGGCGACCGATATCAGCTTCGGCCTGCCCGCTTCGGCCGGTTCCTATTTGCGTCGCCATAAACTCGATCTGAAAACGATCGAGGACCTGACGGTGACGATGATTATCGGCACGATCATGAATGTGAAGACCGAATATATGGCCCGCAAACAGCCGCTGCCACGCGACTAAACCCAAACCGCGTCATCCTGAACTTGTTTCAGGATAACAGACGGTGGCGCGTTATCCTGAAACAAGTTCAGGATGACGAATGGAGGGCGTAAGGCCTAGAGCGGGAAGATGGTGTGCCCGCCGTCGAGGACGATGCACTGGCCGGTCAGAAAGCGGCTTTCCTTCGACGCCAGATAGACCGCAATGCCCTCCATATCCTCGAGCTTGCCGATCTCGCCCGAGGCCGCCCGGCGCTTTGCGCCGTCCTGGAATTGCTGCGGCGTGTCCAGTGACATTTCGGTTTCGATAAAGCCGGGCAGGATGGCATTGGCCTGAATGCCAGCGCGGGCATATTCGATGGCAACGCCGCGGATAAGCCCGGCGACTGCCGCCTTGGTCGCCGAATAGCCGGTCGCCTGCGGAATGCCCATCATTCCCGCGATGGAAGAGGTAACGATCAGCTTGCCGGGCTTTTTCACGTCCAGCCAGTGCCGGATCGCAAGCTGGAACGAGCTGATGACGCTCTGCACGTTCAGGTCGGTGGTCGATTGCCAGTCGCCGCGCGAAAGCTTGTGAAACGGCCCGCGCACGCCCGAGCCGCCGGCATTGGCGAAAAAGCTGTCGATGCTGCCGAAACGGGCAAGCGTTGCGGCGAAGGCCGCTTCGGAACTCGCGTCATCCGTAACATCGCATTCGAACGCCGCAGCGCTGCCGCCCATCACGGTAAGCGCCTCAACCGCCTCAGCATTTCGCTGCGCGTTGCGGCCCCAGATGGCGATGCTAGCGCCTGCCTTGACCAAGCCCTTGGCCATCGCCAGCCCGAGCCCGGCATTGCCGCCGGTGATGACGGCCACATGGTCTGTAAGGTCAAAAATCTGTCTGCTCATCGTCAACCCCGGCCCCGTTGCGCAAGGGGCTATCATCGTTCTGCAAAAAATCAAAGGTGGCTGTCACAAATACCGGCGGAGCCATTTCAGGCCCCGCCGGTCGAGGCGAAATGACGGGCTAGCGGAAGAGAAAGCCCGTCATCATGTCGTCAAAATCCAACCCGCAACGATGCGCCGAATATGCGGGGATCGAGCAGGAAGGCACTGCGGAAGCTGCCGACCAGATTGGAATTGGCCTCCAGGAAGGTGATGTCGTCATCGTTGAGCAAATTCTTGACGAACAGCGTCAATCCCAAATCGCGCTCTTCATTCTCGATCCGGATCGAGGCGTCGAACTGCTTCCAGCTATCGACGCGGTCGGCACCCAGATTGAACTCGCGCGAATAGAAACCGCTTTGTGAATAGAAGTCGAGCCGAGGCCGCACGGTCCAGTCATTGCCTGCCTGTACGGTGTAGTCGACAGCCAGTTTCAATGTCCGCTTGGGCGCATTGGGTAACTGGTTGCCCTTTATCTGGAAAAATGCCCCACCGCGTGTCGGATCGGACGACAGGAAGCTGCTGCGGATTTCCGCATCGAGCAGGCCGAGCGCCCCTTCGAAGCGCAGTCCATCGACCGGCTCGGCCTGCATCTCGAGTTCGAAGCCGCGAACGCGCGATTTGGGGATATTGACGTTAGTCGCGAGCGTGCCGACGATATTGCCGACAACCAGATTTTTGTAATCATAGTTGAACAGCGCCATGTTTACGCGCAGCCGTCCGTCGAGCAGCACATTCTTGTGCCCCAGTTCGATCGCATCGATATTTTCGGAATCGAAGGTCGGCGTGCCGACATTGCCGGGGTTGAACCCGCCCGATTTGAAGCCACGCGAGAATGACAGATAGATATTGGTATCGTCGGTCAGGTAATTCACCGGATTCCAGTTGACCACAGCGCGGCCCGTAACCTTGTCGAACTCCGCATTCCCGATGAAGTAGGGCGGGGTCACGAAAGTCCCGCTGGTGGTTTCGATGCGCTTGTCATCCTTCGAATAGCGCAGGCCTCCGATGATGTTGAGTTCGGGGGTGATGTCCACATAGACTTCGCCGAATGCCGCAAGGGATTTGACCTTGCCGAGCCTTGTGTCGCCGATCGCAATCGAACCGTTCAGCGTGTTGGCAGGTACCCAGGTTGCGACATATCCGCTCCCTTCGGAATTCATATAATAGCCGCCGGCAAGGAAGTTGAACGCGCCGTCGAAGTCGGAAGCAAGGCGCAATTCCTGACTGAACTGTTTGGCCGAGCCATTGCCGGTTTGTGAGGTTCGATAATCGGTCGTCGTGACCGGCACGCCCGACAGCAGATAGGTGAGAACGCCATTGCCGCGCCCGTCGTTCGGGACGACGCGCGTTCCGAACGTTCCGGGGTTGAAGGCGTTGGGGCGATAGCCTTGGTCGAAATCGCGCTCGCTGCTGTTATCGCCGTTGCGGTAACCGGTCACCGAGGTGAGCGTCAGATTGCCGATCTCCTGGTTGATTTCCAGCGCCGCGAGGAAATCCTCCGCTTTGCGCCACGGACGGACGTCGATGTTGACCGTGCGCAGGTCGGTCGGGTTTTCCGCAAAGGTGCCTGCGCGGACGACGCCGGGCAGGAAAATCGCGTCAATAGTGAAATTGCGCGTCGGAAAGGCAGTCGATACCGAACCGGGACCGCAACCGAAGGTGGCATCGGGCGTGCATAGCGACTTTGCCGCTTCCTGCCGGTCGCTGTCCTCGGAGAAATAAAGCAGCGTCAGGTCAATTGTCGTTGAATCGCTTGGCTCGAGCCGGGTGGTCGAACGCAGCGAATACTGGTCTCTGCCGTCGATCCGCGAATTGTCGAACAGGTTTTTGGTATAGCCGTCGCGCTTGATGTAGTTGGCGGCAAAGCGCTGGTAGATACCGTCGGCGATGGGGATGTTAACCGCCGCGTTGACGCGGACGCCGCGGAAGGATTCGAGCTGGACTTCGGCATAGCCTTCGAACTCACGGGTGGGTCTTTTGGTGATGTAATGGATAACACCGCCCGTCGTATTGCGCCCGAACAATGTGCCCTGCGGCCCGCGCAGCACTTCTATGCGCTCCATGTCGAAAAATTCGCCAAAGGCGCTGCCCGACTGGAGGAAAACGCCATTCACCAGCACGCCGATATTGGTGTCGCCCGTGCCGCCGAAAGACGCCGAGCCGACGCCTCTTATGGTGACATTCCGGTTGGCCGCCAGCGTGACATTGGGCGCATTGAACTGCAGGTCCTTGCCATCCTCGATCTTGGCGTCGTCGAGCGCCTGTTCGGTCAGCGCGGTGATCGCGATCGGCACATCCTGCAAATTCTGTTCGCGCTTTTGTGCCGTTACGACAATCTCGTCGCCAGTCGGCGCCGCATCGTCCGCCGGAACCTCCTGTGCGAAGGCGGCAGCAGGTATCGCCAGCGCGAGCAGCGCTACCGAATGGTGCAATTTGGAAATAGCGGAAAATAACCTCATCTCTTCACCCTCCCGATTGGGCGCTATCGGCCCTTGGAGACGTGGCATAGATTTAATTATATATACCGTCAACAAGAATCATTGAAACGTCTTGAAAGAGCCATATTCCGACGATTTTCATCGTATTATTATATCATACGTCATTATGTTGCATTACCGCGCGGGTA